>Ga0080004_1063489_pt1 | contig 131643 bp, 143 predicted proteins | sample WasSprMetagenome_FD_69207 | JGI IMG/M metagenome (GOLD analysis project Ga0080004, IMG submission 69207) | Sulfidic aquatic microbial communities from Washburn Spring, Yellowstone National Park, USA - WS (SPADES assembly) (version 2) | ecosystem: Environmental > Aquatic > Thermal springs > Hot...
TAAACATTGAGCAACTAGTTGCTAGCCAGATGTACGAAAAATACAGGAAGCAAGGATTACAAATGGTGCTTGCGCAGTGGGGAAGCGACTACCCAGACCCAGATAACAACGCCAAGGCGTTCGGTGATTACACTATGAAGCAGTTAGCTTGGAGAAACATGTGGTATGATGACTATGCTTCTCAACTTGCACAGAAAGCTGCGGTTGAATTCGATGCATCAAAGAGAGAGCAGATGTACAAGGAGCTTCAAGAATACATTTTGCATAACGGCCCATACGCTGTTTTATACCAAGTGCTAATTCAGCAAGCAGTCAAGGCTTGGGTCAAGAACTTTGTGCCAGACCCGCTTAATAACTATGACTTATACAAAGTGTATAAATCAATCGATTAATTTTTTAAAAACTATCAATAACCTTAAACTTGTTTTCAAAGGGTTCAAGGTATGAGGGTTCGTAAACTAATTGCTAGAAGAATAGCGCTGATGATATTTGTCTTGTGGGGAATCATAACCATAACCTTCATTGTCGCGAGGGTTATTCCAGCTGATCCTATAGGGTCTATACTGGGTCCGCAGGCCCCGCCTGAATTGGTTGAGAAGCTCAGGAAGGAATGGGGTCTTGACAAGCCTTTGTATCAACAGTATTTTGATTACATAATAAATGTTCTACATGGTGATTTTGGTAAATCAATAAAGACTAACAGGCCTGTGCTGGAGGACTTGAAGCAGTTTTTCCCAGCTACGATAGAGTTAGCTACCTTTAGCCTAATCATAGCTGTATTGATTGGGGTGCCGCTAGGCATTCTCTCTGCGTTGAAGAAGGACTCCGCAATAGATTATTTATCAAGAATGTTTGCCTTGACGGGTGTTAGCACGCCTGTTTTCTGGCTAGGCTTAGTTCTTCTATACTTATTTTACTACAAGATACAGATTTTCCCAGAGCCAGGAAGACTAAGCGTGGGCGTCCAGCCACCAGACCCCATAACTGGGATGATCCTCCTAGATAGCCTTCTAAGAGGCAAGTTTGATGTATTTCTTGATGCCTTAAAGCACATTATTCTTCCAAGCATTGTTCTAGGCTTTTATAACTCAGCCTACATCATGAGGATAACAAGAGCTTCGGTACTAGAGGTTATTAGCCAAGAGTACGTTAGAATGGCTGTAGCAAAGGGCCTAAGGAGAAGAAAAGTAATTCTCAAGCATGTTTTCAGGAACGCCATGATACCTATTATAACTGTTATAGGCATAACGTATGGAAGCCTTCTAGAAGGCGCCGTTCTAACTGAGACAATTTTTGCTTGGCCCGGTCTTGGAAGATACGCTACACAAGCCTTCCTTAGCCTTGATTACAATGCTGTCGTCGGTGCAACCTTTCTTATAGCTCTTGTTTACAGCTTGGTAAATCTCGTTGTAGATGTGTTGTACATATACATAGACCCAAGAACAAGAGGCGCATTGGAGGGATAACGATGAAGACTAATAAAATAATAACAATGCTCATAAAAAACGAGAAACTAATAGAGCTTTGGAGACATCCGAATGGCAAAATAGGGATCATAATCTCTGTCGTACTGGTGTTAATGGCAGTCTTCGCACCACTAATATCGCCATACGACCCAAATTATCCCGATACCGCTAACAGGCTTGCTCCTCCTTCGATAAAGCATTTGCTCGGAACAGATCAGTTAGGGAGAGATATACTCAGCAGAATCATATGGGGCTCCAGGATTAGCTTATCCATCGCTTTCTTAGCTGTCTTCGTGACGAGCGTAATAGGCCTTGTCGTGGGCCTTGTGAGCGGATATTATGGAGGAAAGATCGACACATTATTGATGAGAATCACGGATATATTCATGGCTTTTCCAAGGCTTGTTCTCGCATTGGCGTTCGCAAGCGCTCTTGGGCCAGGCATATATAATGTAATCATAGCGATATCAATAGTTTACTGGAGCTTTTACGCTAGGCTAATAAGAGGAGTTGTTCTACAGATAAGAAACGAGTTGTACATACAGGCTGCAAAAGCTGTAGGTGCAAGTGATGTAAGAATAATGTTTCGTCATATTCTACCTATGGTTACTGCCCCTCTACTTGTCCAGGCAACGCTTGATATAGGTGGCACGATTTTGTTAGCTTCAGGCCTAGGTTTTCTCGGCATAGGAGTGCAGCCACCAACGCCTGAGTGGGGAGTCATGGTAAGCGAAGGTAGAAGATTCATTACACATGAATGGTGGGTTTCAACTTTCCCCGGATTATTCATACTGATTGCTACGCTTGGCTTCAACCTATTAGGAGACGCTCTTAGAGACGTACTAGATGTCAAACTAAAAAGGTGACATGCTTGGAAGACATCCTTAAGGTCAATAACTTAACCGTTTCATACAGAACACTGAGAGGCAAAGTAAAAGCTGTAGAAAATGTAAGCTTCAATTTAGGTAAGGGAAAAATACTAGCAGTTGTTGGGGAGACAGGAAGCGGAAAAACAACGGTAGGGCTAGCTATACTGAGAATTCTGCCCCCAAACGCTGTAATTGAAAAAGGAGAAATATGGTTTAATGGCAAGAATATTCTAGATTTAGATGAAGACGCTATGCGAAGAATAAGGGGAAAAGAAATAAGCATTATTTTCCAGGAGCCGAAAATAACTTTAAACCCGGTTTTAAAAATCGGTGAACAGATAGCTGAAGTACCAATTGAGCACTTAGGCTTAGACAAAAAAGAAGCTTATAGACTCGCTCGGATGATGTTGGAGAGAACAGGCGTGCCGGACCCAGATAGAGTAATGAACAGCTATCCACACGAGCTAAGCGGGGGAATGGCCCAGAGGGTCGTAATCAGTATAGCGATGATTCTGAGACCGAAGCTCCTGGTCGCTGATGAACCCACCAGTGCTTTGGATGTATCGGTTCAGGCTCAGGTTCTCGATTTAATCCAGGAGCTAGTAAGGGAAACAGGTACAAGCGTAATATTCATTACTCACGACTTATCCTTAGCGGCAGAGATAGCTGACGAAATTCTTGTAATGTATTACGGGAAAGTCGTTGAATACGGGGATGTTTTTGAGGTATTTAAATCACCCAAGCATCCCTACACGAGAGCATTGTTGAATGCTATACCGAGAATAGGTTTTAGAGGCAGGCTAAAGAGCCTAGAGGAGATGATAAACGAATGAGTAGCAAGCCCCTAGTAGAAGCCATATCCATTAAAAAATACTATGAGGTTGAGCATCCAAGAACTGGGAAAAACGCTTTTTTGAAAGCAGTGGACGACGTATCTATCGGCATCAAACAGACCGAAACGTATGGATTAGTGGGGGAGTCCGGAAGTGGGAAAACCACTCTTGGGAGAATACTGGCTTTGCTGGAAAAACCGACCTCAGGTAAACTAATCTATGATGGATTTGATTTGTCAAGTACAAATAAAAGCTTAGATTATAGGAGAATAAGAAGAGAAATCCAGATAGTATTCCAAGACCCATACTCAAGTCTTCATCCAAGGAAAAAAATAGTTGATATTGTGGGCGAGCCGCTGTTAATCCACGAGAAATTAACGCGCGAGCAAATAGAGAATGAGGTCGCCAAAATATTAGAAATAGTTGGACTAAAACAGGAGCATATGTATAGATACCCTCACGAGTTCAGTGGCGGGCAGAGACAAAGAATAGCTCTTGCCAGGGCCTTGATTTTAAAGCCTAGGTTCTTAGTACTGGATGAGCCTACCAGTGCTCTGGATGTTTCTGTTCAAGCGAGAATCCTTAATCTCCTTAAGGACATAAAGGACAGGACTCACATAACTTATTTCTTCATAAGTCACAACATAGCTGTTATAGATTACATGTCTGACAGAATAGGAGTAATGTATCTCGGAAAAATCGTTGAGGAGGCTTCAAGAGACAACCTCATATACAGACCACTTCATCCATACACAAAGTATTTGTTGATGAGTGTCCCGATACCCGATCCGGAAAAGGCTAGGGCACCTGACAGGAAAAAGTTGAGACTCAAGGGTGAGATACCTAGCCCTATTGACCCGCCAAATGGTTGTAGGTTTGTGACTAGATGTCCATTCGCGACGGACAAGTGTATGAGGGAGGAACCAGTGCTTGAGGAAACAAATGGAAGAAGGGTTGCTTGTCATTACTGGGAGAAGATTGAGAAGGAATTCCCAATAGAACTGTCGTGGAGGGAGTTTTAAGATGGCGATTCCAGTCAATATTGTCAGCGGGGAAGAGGTTTACCTAATAGATTCTAGCGGAAGAAAGCTTCTCAGCTTCGCTGAGTCTATAAATATTTTAGGATACTCAAATAAGGAAGTAAAAAACGCTATAGAATCACAGGTCGAAAAACTTATTCATTACACGAACGAGCTCTCTATATCTAACGAGTGCGTTGCTCTAGGAAAAAAGTATTTGAAAGAGGCAAACATAGAGGGGGGATTTATCTTTACTAGTAGTGGGTCCGAGGCTAATGAGTATTCACTGGCTGAGTTAGGGGCAAGAAGAAAAAGAAAGATAGTGGGTATAAAAGGAGCTTATCACGGTCAGCTCTATCTGACAGGCGCTATTACGAGGGGGAAGCAAAGCAGACTGGTCAATATCGTCCCTCCGGACAGCCGTGGCATAGAGACTATTGAGAAACTGCTAACAACAAGCAACATACCACTAGTCATTATCATTGAGCCACTAATGATTCATGCAGGCATAAGGTCCTTGCCTAGAGATTTTCTGCTTTTTCTCAACAAGCTGAGTATAAACAAACAGGCAATAATAATTAGTGATGAAGTTTATTTATCTCCAGGAAAGACAGGCTTCTTCTACTCTTTCCAAGCTTTTGGGATAAACCCAGATTTGTTCACGTTGGGCAAAAGCATTGGAGGAGGTTTACCGCTAGGCCTTATAGCCTTTAATAATTCTAACAGAATTGAGAGTCCATTAGGCATCACGACTACCAGCCAGGGGGGCAACAGGGTCTCCTGCGCCGCGGGCCTCGTGCTTTTGGAAGAGCTTCATAAGAAAAATGTAATCGAAAATGTTAGGAAAAACGAGGAGAAAATAACCAAACTACTGAGGGATGAGTTACTCGGCATAAAAGGAGTGGTCGAAACAAGAGGAATAGGATACATTCATGGTGTTCAGCTAGATACCATTATATTTCGAAGAAGACGGAGAACAAAGATTATATTGGAATCGATTAAAAACGGGCTTCTCATAAGCTTGATGGGCAAGGATGACGATGTAATACGTCTAGCGCCTCCTTTAGTAGCAACCTTCGAGGACTGGCAAAAAGCCGTCTTGATAATCAAAAAGGTAATAAAAGATCTGTTGGTCTCGTGAGCTTTTGTATAAAACAAAAAGTTTTTATCATATAGTAATTCAAGCCAAAGGTGGTGTGGAACCTCATGGTCAAGGTAGTCAAGTTCAAGATTTACAAGTACCGTCTTCCTCTACAGAGCGAGTTTAGGATTAGCTTCTCGGCGACGAGCTATACTGAAGGATTAATTGTTGAGGCTTTCGATGAAAATGGAAGAAAAGGATATGGCGAGTCTTCGCCATCATCTAAGATTGTTGGAACTACAACTGATAGCGCCTTGGGAATTATTCGTAAGATAGCTGGGGAAATACTAGCTCGCGACCTATCTCCATGGGAGGCATATAAACAAATATCCTCTTCAGTAATTCATAATGGTGACGCTAAGGCGGCTGTTGAGGGAGCAATCCTTGATTTGTACTGCCAGGAAATTAATCAACCAGTATACAAATGTCTGGGAGGATATAGGGATTCCTTCATAACGGATATGACTATTGGTATAAAATCGCTTGATGAAACATTGATGGATGTGCAAAAATACCTCGAAGAAGGTTTCACGCAGCTTAAAATAAAAGTCGGCGAAGGACCCGAGAAAGATGTAGCAAAAATCAAGGCGATTAGGGAAAGGTTTGGGTACGACTTTGTGCTAAGAGTAGATGCAAATCAAGGATGGACTTTTAAACAAGCACTGAAAATAGCAAAAGAGCTTGAAAAATATGAAATCGAATTAATAGAACAGCCTCTAAAGTACTGGGATTTAAGAGGAATCAAAGCCCTGAGAAACCAAACAAGCATCCCTATAGCAGTAGATGAAAGTGTTCACACAGCCATAGACGCGATAAACATTATTAGAGAAGATGTAGCTGATGTTATCAACATAAAAATCATGAAGGCGGGAGGCATACTTGAGGGCCTAAGGATATCCCTGTTGTCCGAGTCGGCTGGTATAAAAAACATGATTGGATGTATGCTCGAAACAAGATTGGGTATAACGATGGCGGCTCATCTAGTAGGATTAACTGAAAACATCGTGTACATCGACCTTGACAGCGATTTATCTCTTAGACAGGACCCTGTCAAAGGGGGAGTCGAGCATTTGGGTGGAGGCAAAAGAAAAATACCGAATAAGCCTGGACTCGGTGTCGAGATTGATAAGTCTCAGCTACAACTAGTAGAAACCATTGAGCAAGGTAGAACTTCTGAGTATTTTTAACGAATCACTCTGAATTCTAGATTGTTTTCTTTCTCCTCAAAAACAATGAAGCCTCTGATGCTATTAGATGCGCGAGCCTGAGTGGCTCCGGTATAGACGAGTATATCTGTATCCTACTAATGATTTTTTGTGCATCTAAAGAATTGAGGTCTGAGTAGACGTATATTCTTCCCTTTTCTGTAATAATAATTCTAGTAGACTGATATGCTTTGGTAAATACATGTAGTCTTTTGTCCCAATCTTCGAAATTCTTCTGTAAAGCGTTTTTTATTTTATCTATGTCTAATGGTCTGTAAAGAACGACAATGAAGCTCGATCCGCAAGCGCCATTGATTTCTTCAGGGTCTACGAAATTGAAACCAGCGTAAGCAACACCATCGAGAAGCACTATAGTATCCTTGCTGCAAGCCTCAAGCCTGTTTATTATCTCTATTGCTTTTCGGGATGCATTTAATCCATCAATGTCTATGAGGTCTATAATTGATTTTTCTGGATTCTGCCTCCACCGTACACCCGCAATGGTTGTTTTCCCCTTCTTTATTGGGGGGAAATAGCCATCGTCGAGGGCTATTATCAGGTCACTCATTTATCACAGCTCCTATCAGCTCATCTTTAAGTAAGGCTTTTAGAACAGCTTCTTTGCTTGTCTGGAGAGTTATTGTTTTGGTCTTCCCGTATCTCCCTCTACTAGTGACTCTAGCATCCAATATCCCCAACATGTCTAGCTCGCTGATAATGTCAGTTGCTCTACGAGACGTTATGTACTCTATTCCAAGCTTCTTCACCAAGTCGAGATACTTTGAGTAAACCTCGCCTGTAGTAGCTTTTCCTTTCTCTTCAATTATTTTCAGAGTAGCCAGCAAGATTAACTTGGAGTGTAGTGGAAGCGTAGATACTATTGCTTCGACGGTATCGTGCTCGAGCTGGTTCCGCGCCATTTCAACATGTCTTGTTTCGACCTTTTCATCGTTATTTCTCTCAGCAATTTCCCCAGCTGTTCTGAGTAGGTCCAGGGCTTTTCTAGCATCGCCATGCTCTCTTGCAGCTAATGCTGCACATAACGGAATTACTTCCGGTGATAAAGCCCCCTCTTTAAAGGCTAGCCTCGCTCTTTCCTCGAGTATCTTCTTTAATTGCTCAGCGTCGTATGGAGGAAAAACTATCTCCTCTTCTCCAAGGCTACTCTTAACTCTTGGGTCAAGGGAATCAATCAATTTGAGGTCATTTGTTATACCAATAATAGTTATTTTTCCCTTCTGCAACTCGGAATTCATTCTAAGTAATCTATAAAGAAGATCATCACCGTGTTTCTTCACTAGGTAATCTATTTCATCGAGAGCAACGATGGTTATTGACCCTTTGTTTTGAACGGCTTTGAAAAGCCTATTATAAAGTTCCGATACGCTTAGCCCAGTGAAAGGCACCTTCACACCTAGGCTATCTAGGACTTCAGCGAGTACCCTGTACTCCGTGTCTTTTTGCCTTGTATTAACATACACCGCTATAACGTTTGCCTTTATCTCATCGGCTTTTTCTTTGAGTTTCTTAAAAACTAACTTCACTGCGGCGGTCTTGCCTGTACCAGTAAGACCATATATAAATACGTTGTTTGGTCTTTCATTTTTAAGCGATACAGATAATATAGAGGCTAATTTTGCTAATTGTTCTTCTCTGAACGGAAGTGTTTGAGGAACGTAATCGGGCGAGAGAAGCTCTCTATTGATGAATATTCTGCTTTGAAGAGCCTTTGAGAAAAGTTCTTCGAAGAGGTCTTTTTGTGATTTATCCGTTTCCATAGCACTTCACTATTCAGTTGAAAAAGGTCGTATTCATTTGGATTAATTATAAGTAGCTTCGGATTAAAAAAGGAAACTCCTGTAGGAACAGTTAATTAGCTCGTGATTCATTTACTATATATGGATGATGCTCGATGGGCGGACTGAGGTTAATCCAATGAGGAAAATTCTATAACTGAAGTCCTAGGAGGTGTCAGGATGTCAGGCGTTGATAAAGACTTCGTTATAAAGAAGAGTGCTGAGCTTCTGAGAGCAGGTGCCAAGATGCTTTCCTCTCAATGCCCTGTGTGTGGTTCCCCACTATTTCAATTAAAGACAGGAGAGGTAGTATGCCCAGTGCATGGTAAGGTCATCATAATTGAAAAAGAAGAGGAGGTCGTCCAAGTATCGCTGGATAGTGCTTTAATAAAGCTGGAAGAGAAGGCTATGAACAGGCTGGCATCATTGATGAGCCAGATAGATGAACTCAGGGAAAAACCATCTATGAATGAAAGAAACCTATTGAAAACAATAAAGGAATGGTTAGAGGTCATATACGCTTCAAGAAAAATAAGGTTGTTTAAAGAATCGTCTTCGAGCAAAAAGGAATAAGTGTGCTTAAAGTTGAGTTTTATTTATTGAGAAAATAATAGAGCTACTTCTCTGGTCCAGGCATGCATACTTATATTTGCTTATTTCTTCGAGGTTTATTTTCTCTAACGGCTGATACAACGGTATATTCGATACTACGGCGCCTGTTATCAAGATTGGGTCAGGTGATAAAGCAATTATACCGCTAGGCGCAGTGTTATTTTCTTTTGCTGCATACAACACGTAGCTCCCAACGGTGCTTCCTCTAATTGATGGTATAAGAATGATTTTGTTCTTTACATCGATTTTTACTCCAAAACTCAGAATAGTGCCTTGATTAGGATTAAACTCTCCGAGCAGGGATACTGGATGTCTAATAACAACAAGTTCTGACTCAGCGTTTCCTTCAACTATGATTTTTGCTTTAACTATTCTCTGCATAAGATATCCCTCAGGTTAATGTTTTTTAATAGAATTGTAGGCTGTGATTGTTGTTTAGGTAAGTAGAAAAGCGCCTTACCACTACTGGTAATTACTTTTTCAAATCTTTTCTGGAAAGCGGGCGAAACTATGGGACAAGTGTCCCTTATTATGATGACCCCTAAATTTAGCAATTTCTCTTTAATCCCCATTTTCTCGATAGCTTCATAAACCATTCTTGAAGTTGATACTACGACGTTTGTTTTAAGCTTCTTGCAGTCATGGATGTTGTTATACAGATTGATTATTTCTTCTACCGATGCGTGAGGGCAACCTATGAAATAAGCATCGTTTTCATTAAGGATGGGCAAAGCATCCACTAGAATATCCTTTATTTCTTTTATATCTATTTCAATTTTCTCAAGATTTTCATTAGCATATAAGCTATATTCAGGGCTGACGTTTTCCAAGTAAGATAATGCAATACTACCAGCGGCTCCAGCAGCGGCTGTATAAGCTTTTACTACATCAAATGTTGGCTTTAGCCGAAGCGGGATAAGCGGTATACCATCACTAATCTTCTCGCCTATAATGTAACCCACAGCGGAAGCTACTCCTTCATTAATAACAAAATCTTTTTCTATCTCCTTCAAAAGAACCTTCACGGTTGGTTTTCTATTTTCAATTAAATGTAAACCACCATTGTAGGTTTTACCTATTAAACTTGAAAACAATGCTAATGGGCCGGCTTCCCTGTTAGTATATGCTCCATAGTAAGTATTAGCCATTCCCACGGCACTGCTCTCGGACCATGCTAGGTGCTCTCTGAATTTCGGCTGTCTAAGCAAGTATGGAGTACACGTGAATGATTTCTCGAAGCCCATTCCTTGAAGCATATTTACAAGCTCGGTTTGTTTAGACGCGAAATCCTTGTTTATGCCTAATTCTTCCCACTTATCTAAATCCATTCCAAGGGGGTTAAGCGTTGAGTAAACGACTGTTTTTACTGATGATGTATACAAATATTTGATGAATTTGTATCCTGCTTCACCAATATTGTAGTATGATATTCCTGAAACATGAGCGTGCTGTATAGGTATTAGTCTATCAGCACCTAGTGCTTCGCCCACCTTAACAATTGCTCGTATGGCTTTTTGTAGTGCTTCACCCCTCTCTCCATCATATATTTTTTCCTCCTCTTTTGTCAGATACATTAATCACGCCCCTGGAATGACCCCTCTTCTATATTTTTCCCTTTCTTTTACTGGGACAGTAGCGTCTATACCCATCTTAGATGTTTTACCATCAATCGAGCTTGGGTCAAGCGTCGATCCACGCGCTTCATTGATTATTACTAAGCCTCTGTGAGCTTGAAATCTTGTAGCTATGGCCCATTCAACTTGACTAATGTCATCAGGGTCAATATCATCGTCCACTACAACGACGTGTTTTAAGCTGGGATGCCCAGCGAAAGCTGCCATGATAGCATTTTTGCCATCTCCATCGTGGTTTTTTGTTATGCTTATAATAGCATGGAGCCACCCGCCACTAGCTGGTGTTAGCCGTACCTTATGAACTTTGGGTACGACCTTGCTTACTGAGTACCATATACTGGCTTCTCTCGGAGTTCCCATGAGGAAAGCGTGCTCGTATCCCCCTGGCAGGAGAGCATGTAGATATAAGGGTTGCTTCATGCTAACCCATATTTCGTCTATTTCTATTACCGGTTGCATGCGTTTAGAATCATATGTCATAAGAGCATCGAGGTAAGGACCTTCTTCTGTTTCATTAAGTGTTATGCGAGCCTCAATCACGACTGAGGAACCAAGCGGAATTAAGTTCCCGTATAGCGGAGAGTTGGACGCTACGGCTTTCTTATTAAGAAAAATGGGAAGATACGTGAATTCATAAATGCCTAGCGGAGGGCTATTAGAAGCTAACAGTAGGTATAATGGATGATTGCCCAATAGAATCGTTATTGGTAGCTCCTCTCCTTTTTCTTTGGCTCTTGTGTATGCATAGTAAAGGTGTCTTGGCACGATTCTAAGCGTCATTCTTTTCTCGTCGACGAGCATAAGTCTATGAATACTGGCGTTGTAGGAATTGTTGATTTTGGTAACTATAATGCCTGAGTTAATGTACCATCCTCCATCTTTTTCATAAAACTTGCAAAATCCGAGTTCACTCAACTTTAGAGGTGTTTTCACATAGTAATCACTGAAGTTATGCATCTCGAACGATTGTTGTATTGATAATGGAGTAGAGTTCAGTTTTACATAAAGTTCTTCATCATTATTAACGAAAGCAGCTTTAAGTAAGGCCTGCCTAGTGGAAACCAGATTACCAGCGATATAAAATTTTGTTCTTTTTCCCTTCATTACTACTGGATTTCCGCCTTGCGTTCGATACAGCGTCCTAGCAATTTCATATTCCTCATCCAAGATACTGTCTATAGTAACTGGTTTAACTTTATCAAGAAAATCATTAATTGTTAACATTCAATCCACACTCTTAACTATAGTTCCTTCATGGTACTTTATCCTACTAGTTAAGATATAATCTATTTTTCCTTGATATGGGGTTAGTATATATATGCTTGGAGATTGTAAGGAAACCCCCTGTATAATTCCAAAGTGATGATTACCCGTTGGGTCTACGAGACCCACAATCATGTTTTCTAATCGCTTTTCGTTTATGAAAACGTAGCTCCTCAGTTGTGTTTTGATTTCTCTCCCTTTGTACACAACTATGACTTTATCGAATTGCTTTTCTGCGTACAGTACATCACCGGCTACCTGTTTCAACTCTTGAGGTATTTGTGTTGGGGTACCGATTCCTAGTGATATCTCGCCGATCATGGGTGTCTCACTGATATTCAAGTTTCTTTTGTTCAGCTCCGATAACAGAATTTTTTCTCCTCTTAGAATCCGTCTTGTTGTTCTATCTCTCTCTTTCTTCACTGGAGGAGACGATACTATGTGGACTTTTGAATCAGGACTCAGCTTCTTAGCTGCGTGCTTGAAGTCGATGCACTCCTCTCTGTTATTGGCGAGGCATACAACATGTGTTGGTTTTATTAGTTGAACTAAAAGCAACTTGTATAGCGATGAGCTCCTGTCCCCAAACCACCCGTCTGTATCAATTATGAAATATCGAATATTGTTTGTTAAATAGTGATTCAATACTTTGGTTAAACCAATAACCACTCTATACTCGTGCCCAACAGGCGTTATGTCCCCCACGAAATAGGAATACTCTGACTGGGGCTTTCTTTCCCACAATACTCTTTTGTTTATTATTTTCGAGCTAATGAATCCAGGGTAACCAATGGTTGATTGCCCGACATCACCGTCTATTAAGCAAGGCTTTATTTTGTTGTATATCATTCTGTTTGCTAGCGTTTCTGAAAATGTTGTTTTGCCGGATTCCGTTCTTCCTAACACAAGCACCGTGCATTTATCAGTCGAGGCACAATCGCTTGTTATGTTTTCCGCTGTTGTAATCCATTCCTCAGAGACTTTTACCTCGACCTCGTTTGCTTCCCGCATTTTTCCATGAGCGCCAAGAGACCTGATACAATCATCATCACTACACATTATCAGATAGCTTCTATCGGCGTGCACAATTATTTTTTCTCCTTCTCTATAGAGTCCTCCGTTTATAGTTGCTGTGCCTCGCGTTACCTCTAGCATACATGGCCCTTCGACAAAAAAGTTTTTCGCCATTTCGTTAACCTAGATTATGTTTTTTTAAGGGTGCTTATTAGGTATGACGCGAGAGCCACGAGGTAATTTCTTCAATGACTTTTTCTTTCTTCAAATCATTAATCAACTCGTGTTTAGAGTTTTCGAATAGAACTAGCTTCTTGTCTGCGCTAGGTATTTTTTCGTATAGCATGATTGAGGCTTGGGGCGGTACAACTCTGTCTTTTTTGCCATGCATTATTAATGCAGGCACATGAATGTTATTTACGTATCTCCATACCTTGAGGGATGCGTTGTATAGCTCGACGATAAGTCTAACTGTGGGGTCCTTTATAACCAGTGAGTCTCTTACGTAGTTACTGTTAACATCATTGATGTTTGTCAAATCTTCAGCTTTGATGGGTAGTTTAATTCTTTTCCTTGGATAAATCCTGGATAATGTTGTTAAAAGGATTTTTTGAGCAAGCGGTGTGCGGCCGAGATAAACTGCGGCTCCGCTTGTGATTATTCCATCTATAAGTTTTTTTGTGTAACCAGCGTAGTATACAGTTATTAATCCGCCCATGCTATGACCAAATAGGAATGTTTTATCTCCTCTATAGCTTTCCTTAATGTACTTTATGTAGTAATATAAATCGTTGAGGAAATCTTCGAATTCATGAATAAAACCTCTGTCGTTATCGCTAGCAGTTTTTCCATGGCCTCTTAAGTCATGGATGCAGAAAGCGTAGTTTAAGTGTGATAGGGTTTCTCCAAGGGAAACATATCTTCCCCCATGCTCTACAAAGCCGTGAACTCCTACAACCAGCGCATTATATTTGTCGGGAAACCAGCATCTATGATAAACTCTTGTTTTGTTTTCCAAGTCAACATAAGATTCTGTGTAACGAGGCAAGTCTACCACAATACAGGTTATCTTCTTGATTCTAAAAAAGTGTTTCTAACGACTTTTTTTGCTTTCACTTCTAAAAGGAGGTTCCTTGTTATTAATTGTTGTTTGATTCTTCAATTACGTTTTCGTTGAAGATTTTGATTTAACTAAGTATGGAGTACCGGGATACATTTTTAATTTAAACATTGAGGTATGGGAGATGCTTGTAGTTCGCATCTTTGTTTATTCCTTGGCGATGATGTCTTGCTGGAAGCTTAGGTGAGCTAATAGTGTATGAGGGCTACTCTTTGCATACGTAAGCTCTCTCTTTCGAGGCGGGTATGAGGGTAAGGTTTTCTGCGGAGTCCTATGGGCTAAGTCAGGGTTTTCTGTAATTTTAATTAAAACGTAAAAATGAACGTCTTTGAACAAATGGATTGAACGTATAAATAAAACAGGGTATAGCTTTATTGGAGTCAGCTAATGGGGCACGCAGACCATCCGCAGTCTAAGCAGGTTATACATCCTTCTTTGTACACTAGGTTTTTGCTTCCACACTCAGGACACACAGTTATTTTTCTTGCTTGTATTTTCCTGGTGTATGGTAAACCATTGTTCTCAATTCTCAAGGAAGCTTTTGTTTTCTCGATTACTTCTTGTGGAGGCCTGTATATAGGAGGCTCTATGCCGAGACTTCTCATCATATCTAGGGTTTTATTCTCTATATGAAGAGTATAGTAGCCTTTTCTCTGGGAAGGCGTAACTAGGACTGCCTCTCCTTTCGAGCCTTCGCGGAACACTGTTACCCCCTTCAAGCCGAGCTTATATGCAAACAAGTATGCTTTCAGAACGTCCTCGATTGTCACCCAGTTAGGCATGTTTATCGTTTTGCTTATACTGGTCGTTATCCACAGCTGCAATTCATACTGAGCTCTAAGATGATCCCACCACGGTATATCATATGCAACAACGAATACTTTTTTAAGCTCCTCAGGTATTTCGTCAAGCCCCTGTAAGGATCCTCCATTATCAGCTATTTTCTTCAGCAATTCCTCCTTGTATAGGCCCATTTCTCTTAGTCTTTTCTCAAACTCTAAGTCTACATAATAGAATGTGCCGACGGTAACTCTTTTTTCGTATACTAAAGCGAACTGCGGCTCTATTCCTGAAGATACATCGAATATCATTGATATACTTCCTGTAGGCGCAATCGTGGTTACCTCGTAGTTCCTTATTCCTTTTTCTCTTATTAATCGAGCTAGATAATCCCAGTCAAGAGTCCATAGATCTTTTCTGTAGTACCCCTCAACAGGCATTTCTCCATCGACGTAGCTTGATTTGTTGAAAATTGGGAAGGGGCCTCTCTTCTCAGCTAGCTCTACAGATTCGAGCATAGCGTAGTATGTTAAGTTTTCAACCAGTATCCTCATGAACTGGAATCCTTCCTCATTGTTATACGTTATGTTCAACGCGTATAAAGCGTCAGCCAGCCCCATTACGCCTAAGCCAACCTTCCTGTTCTCAAGTGTCTCTTTTTCTATCTGCTTTAATGGGAATCTATTGACATCAATCACGTTGTCTAGGAATCTGAGTGCTACCCTGATTGTTTTTCTATAATCCTCCCAATCAAAATATGGTTTCCCATCTTCTCCTCGCTTAACGAAGGCGTATAAGTTTATGCTCCCGAGATTGCATGAACCGTATGGGTATAGGGGTTCTTCTCCACAGGGGTTCGTGCTTCGTATAGGGCCTTTAGCTTTGAGTAACACGTTTCTTCTATTAATATTGTCCATGAAGAGGACTCCTGGGTCTCCCGATCTCCACGCGTTTTCAGCTATTAAGTGTAACAGTGTTCTTGGGTCTATGGTTTTCCATACCTTCCCAGTTCTCGGATTGATAAGTGGATATGGCTCTCCTTTTTCATAGTACTTCCAGAAGTCCTCGGTTATCATTACGGATATGTTGAAGTTCTGGAAGCTCTGCCCATCGCTCTTGCACGTAATAAACTTCTCTATATCCGGGTGCCATATCTCCAATATCCCCATGTTAGCTCCTCTACGTTTACCTCCCTGCTTCACTACATCCGTTACTACATCTATTATTCTCATGAATGATACTGGGCCTGAAGCCGTTCCCCCAGTGGATTTTACTATATCGCCTTCGGGTCTTAGCTTGGAGTAATTTATTCCAACCCCTCCACCGCTCTTGAAAATTATTGCTGCATCTCTGGCTGCATCCATTATGGATTCTATGCTGTCGTCTATGTCTAAAACGAAGCAAGCTGACAGCTGACCCAACCTGGTTCCAGCGTTAAAGAGAGTAGGGGAGTTCGGGAGAAACTTTTTGCTGACCATTAAGTCGTAATAAGCTTTGAAATCATTATAGTGGTTATCGAACTCGCCTCTCAATAGCATATCGAAGAACTCTTTCCACGAAACCTTCATTTTACCCTCTTTGTTAAGCCTGTCGTAAAGGTTTTTCATTCTCTCCAAGTGATACTTGTTCCACGTGAAAGCCTGTTCTCCCTTCCCGTTTCTAAGACCAATTTTGCCATCCCACTCATCTGGGTTGAAATCTTCTTCTGGGTGTATCGGCTGAGAGCCGGTCTTATCAAATATTCTCTCATCATAGATTATATCGGGTATCACTATTGTCGCTGCAACTCTGATGAACATTCTCTTTGGGTCTTCTATGAGCTTCCCTTTCTCATCTCTAAGCAAATATCTGCTTGCGAGCAGCCTGATCGCGTTTAGGCTGAGCGACTTATCAACTTCATCTACATAGTCCTTTTCGAGAAGCTTCTTTTTCTCCTCTCTTATTTTCTCTCTCTCTTTTCTATAAAGTATATATGCCTTAGCTACCTCGTATTGATCAAACTTGACCAGTGCGAACTCAACAATATCCTGTATTTCCTCAACGTGAGGCGCTTTTCTCCCAGCATATTTTTCTTTAATAACGCTGAGGACAAAGTTAACAACGTTATCAAGAACAACTGGGTCATATTTCCCCACGCTAAGCATGGCTTTTTTGATGGCGTTCCTGATTCTTTCCGGATCGAAGGCTTCTACTCTTCCATCCCTCTTTATGACGTTATTAACACCTATGTCAATAGAAGCCAAGCTTATCACTTTCCAAAATTTAATTAATTAGATATTAGAGGCGTATAAACCGATCTTTACCTCCCCTAAAAAACCATTTGTATAATAATATCCGTAATACCGATTATAACTAAGCCTTCAAGAAACATATTGATGCAGGAACAAGCACAGCTATTATGAACCGTATCTAACATTTAGCTAAGCTTCACGCGGAAATAGTATTGAATAACGAGAATTAATCATTAATTTATTATTGCTGTTTTCTAGTTTTGTCTTTTTTATGTGAAGAGTGGTTTTTCCAGAAATAAACTACTCAATAGCCAAGGCGTTTTTTATTTTCTGGAATTCATCTTTTTCTTTTTTGCTAATCTTAACAGGCAGGCTGATTAAAAACACGCTTTCTTTCTTTTCGTTATAACAGATAGGCTCGCGAACATCATATTTGGCTTGACCTAAGCTGTATTCTATTATTCCCCTGTAGAACCCTTGTTGGAACAGCCCACACTTTCTTATTCCTAACCTGGAGTACTCCTCTTCTTCATAGTAGTCTCTGACCTTAACGCTTATATCTGTGGTATTGCTTAGGACATTAAGTTTAGTTTCTATATCCACGAGAGAAAAAAGACCAAGGGACACCCCGGTTACGATAGAGTATTGCAAAATCTTTATTACATCGGGTTTATCCATAGATAGGCTTCTTTGAACATACTCCGAGTATCCTCTCCCGTAATAGTAGCCAAGCCTCTCAATTACAATGTCCGCTTGATCCCCTAGCAATGAATACAGATTAGCAAAAATACCTACAAACGCGTATTGCGGCATAATTCTCAGTTTCATAAAATTTTCATCAGTGAAAACAGCATTCTTCATTGGAACAATTTTCTCAAATGGCTCAATAATGTAGTATGCGAGCAAAACGCTTTCTTCTTTCAAACGCCTCAGCATCTCTTCTATCTTCGGTAAGATGCTTTGAGAAAATAAAAGAACCATACATGAAGACCCTCTGCTAATACTTAGATAGAATAAATCAATATTTTTCAAAACTTCATCTTCACAGCATTTAAGGATGTTTTCTAATAAAATCCTTAGTTTCTGTCTATCAAGAACAACTATGGCTCTATACTTTTTTTCTTCAGGGCTTACTAATACCTTGAAAGTTGGAATAACTATCATTGAATTCTTATCCATGCGTTTGACCTTACTATTATTTAAGTTTTGCATATATATTAGGTATTGTACCGTGGGTGTAGAATAAGTGAGTCATAATAAAGATGGTTATAAGTACATCGCATTATTGATTGTAGTTATGTTGTTATCGCTATTCGTGAAAATAAGTGCTCAGGTGTCGGGGCTGACAGGCCTATCTTATTCTGATATTAAGTATGGAGTATTCTCAACGAGATTTGTGTGGATTGAGGAAGATAAATGGTTCAACCGGAATGCCATCGAGGCTCTGAAAAGCGGGGTAAGAATATGCCCCTTGGTCTACAAAGACTACCTTTTTGAGTATCCACCAGTTATCGGTTTATTATGGCAGTTCACGACATGCTTATCTATATATTTATCTTTTCCAGAAAAATATTCTAGTAACGAATACCAACTTTACGCCCAAAAAGCCTCACAGATTAATTTTTTAATAAACGTGTTTATCCTAAGCACTGCATACATGCTGTTAATATTTGTCCTTAGGAAAAAGATGAATATTAATTACAAAAAACTATTATTATTGATTCTGTCTCCATCGGTATTCATGTATCTATTTTACAACTGGGATGTTCTCTGCATCTTTTTTTACGTATTATCAATATATTTCTACTCGACTAAAAGATACTTTGAATCTGGGCTATATCTAGGCTTATCTGTATCTACAAAATTGTTTACCATAATACCAGCCGTAGTTTATCTAATCGATGTAGCTAGAAGCAGGAAAGCATTGACAAAGTTTATTTTGGGCTTAATGATGGGTTTGTTACCATTTGTTTTTCTTATCGTTTACTCTCCTATTGGTTTCAGAGCTTTTCTTCAATATCATGCTTCGTGGTATTGCGAGAACTGCATCTATCTTTTATTCATTAACGATATATTCTCGGGTATTCACAAATATCTATCAATTATCGCCGAGAGCCTGGTCGTTATATTAGCAATTGCTGTGTATATAAGGCAAAAAGATTTACAAGTAGCAAGCTTCTATTCTCTTCTGGGAGCAATCTCGTTAAGCTATGTATTCAGTCCACAGATGCTATTGCTATTAATTCCTATTGCTCTCATGAATCTGCGTTCCAGAGATTATTCGCTCTTCTTTATTTCCGATTTTCTAAATGCATTGATTGTGCCTATCTTTTTTGTTGAACTCAGCTTGAAAAATTCACCGTGGAATCTTGGGAGCTTGACTCAAACAGTAGCGCAGCTCCGGAACATAGTTTTGCTCTACATATATGCTAAGGGCTTAATGCACTTGAGAAGCAGTTAGGAGAATCGTTATTAAAGATTTATGACTAATCATAAGATCTTGGTGTTAATGATTATTTGTAAAGTGAGAATGAATGTCTAAGTCTATCATGGATAGTGGGGTTTCCAAGACCGGAAAGAAATCGATTCCTTTAAGGAGATTTTATATCTCAAGTATCCTTGCCTTCTTTGTTCCGTTGTTTTTGGGTTTGCTTATCGGTTTTTATGACAGAAGCTTTGGAGAATACGCTTTTAATACATCTTACGGGAATTTAAGTTTCATAAAGAATCTTTCCTCCTTTGAGCTCTTCTTGTTCATCTTCGTTAGGAACTCCCTAATAGGATTGCTCCTTGTGGTGTCGGGGTTAATAGTAGGGTTGCCCACGCTATTCATTTTGGTATCGAATGGATTAGTTATAGGAGCTATCATGGGTTGGATATCAAGCATATACGGCGTAAAGGTGGTTTTATCAGGCATTATTCCACACGGGGTGTTCGAGGTCCCCGCAGTCATTATAGCAGGCGCTTATGGTCTTAGGGTAGGTGCAAGCATGATGAGTAGAATAAGGAAAATCAAGGAGGTTCTCATTAGCGACAGCCTCATTGAAGCTATAAAAGTCTACTTCAACAGGGTTTTACCACTATTTCTCATAGCTGCGATAATAGAGTCTTACGTAACACCACTCATAGTTTTCTCCGTAATCAAGTAAGAAAGGTATGAGAGTACGTCTTTGTTAAGGGACGATTGCGACTACAAGCTTGGCTTAGTGAGCATAGAAGAGCCGAGACCTCCTCCACGCCCTGAATGGCGAGGGTTCCCTTTGAGCGATTCGCCGGTTCCTCTCATCTATTCGGGTCTGCATCTGTCATTTGAGGAGCAGTCGAGGTGACCGGAGACCCCCATCACTGCTTGTTCATCGTATATGTGGTCGCGCTCCTCCGCATTTACGTGCCTGGGGCAACCATGGTTCTCGATTAAACAGGAAAAGGATTTGTATTCCATCCACGCTTATAAAAGCGAGGCTTTCAGTTGTAATTAAAAATTCTATTCGAGATACAATGCATTCATACAAGAACTCCTAATATGTAGCGGAATACAACATTATCGGGTCCTTCACGGATATATTGTATGCGGCGTTCTCGTCTTTTCCTAGTTTTCCGTTCTTGGTTTCTATGTGAATTCTGTTTGTTTTTTCCTCGTCGACGAGACCAATCTTGATTTTAAACTTCCTGTTTAGTTCCTCAGCCAGATTTAAGGCTTCATTCATGTTGGATGGCGTCATTCCAATTTTAATGAGTTTTTCTTTAAAGTTGAGTGCTAGGTACTTCTTGATTAACAGGAACAACCCTTCTCTATTTGTTATCTCAGTGTGCACTAGCAAGTAATTAATTAGCACGGCTACACCATAGTTCTTTTTTCCAATATCAATCCCTATTATAAGTGAGTCTTGCTTTTCGATGCCCAACATTAGTAGTTTTATTTGTTCAACTGCAATGTCAGCTAGTGAAGCATCAATGTTACTTGGCAAAGAGAAGGCCATTTTGCCATCGATATGTACTCTTCCTAACTGGTCACCATCAACGATGAGGAGGTCATGAGGCCTGCACTTCTCATTTAGGTCACGGGGGATATAGTAAGGGATGTTCTTCTCTTTAAGCTGATTAACCAGTAGATAAAAGCTTCTTGGATTAACTGTCTTTATACACACTCTTCGAGGAACTCCTATACTCGAATCACCATATCCATGTATAAGTCCGAGTTGCACGTAGTATTATTTATTTGTTTGGCTATTAAAAATATTCAATCTGAATGAGACTAGGAGAATCAGCGTTCTATGAGTCAAGAGGAGATTTGTTGGAATAAAATCATAAATTCTACCATGAATACGTTCAGCGTCGTGTATGGTGAGGCGGCTTCAGGTAAAACATCTTTTGTTCTAAGCCTCGCGAAAAGATGGCTTGATAAACAAACCATTGGTTATCTAAATACTGAGGGGGAAATAAACTCAGTTAGGGTTTTGCAGATCTTGGGGAATCATGCTAGATACCTATATGTAGAGGTCAGGGATATTATTAGTGAGTTATTTGGTGTAATGGAGTTAGACAATCTAGGCATGAATATAATGTTGATTGACAGCGTTAATTCTCTGTATCGATTAGAGATGGCAATAGACGAAAGAATGGCATCTATAGCTTTTTCTCTTATCTTAGCGTTGCTTAAGAAGTTATCTATGAATAAGAAAACCATAATAGCCACATCGCAAGTAGCAATGGAGGAGGCAGTACCGTCGGGCCTGGTTTTCATCAAGCGCTATGCCGATAATTTGATAAGGATACATAAAAGCGAAAGAGACTCATCAAGAGTTATATATATAAACGACGTTTACTTTGGGAAAGGACTAATCGAGGATAAAGGGTTTGGGTGGATTAGTTGCCAAGCCTGATAAAGCTATTCCTATTAATATACCTCCCAGCAATGATTGCTAATGGTACGCCTGTAGTAGTGATGAGAGGTAGGAAGGGCCATCCAATCGATTTTGGAAAATACTTCATTGACGGAAAAAGAATACTTGGTGATTCAAAAACAATTGAAGGGGTTCTTGCAGGCATAGTGGCGGGAGGGGTGTCAGGTCTACTGCTGGGGTTATTATATATGGGGGAATACTACTTTGAAAACATACTTTTAACGAGTTTTACAAGTTCGTTTGGAGCAATGATAGGCGATCTTCTCAAGTCATTCTTTAAAAGGAGACTGGGTATAGAGAGCGGAGGAAAAATGCCTGTTGCTGACCAGCTGGACTTCTACTTGGGGGCTAATTTATTCCTGCTAGTTGTGCCAGGAGCAATCAAGCCAAACGTGCCCGTTTTCTTGTTAGGATTGTTGGTTGTCCCTCTTCTTCATGTTATTACAAATAGACTTGCTTTTCGTGCCGGACTAAAAAAAGTTCCTTACTGAAAAGCTTTTCTGGCCCTTACTCTGTAAGCTACATACCTATCTTGCGGTGAGAATCTTGGTGGGTGAGGAACTACTGTTTGGGAGCCACATACGGGGCAGTTCTCTCTCATAGTATATTTAGAGCAACGAATACATTTTCTCAGTAACCAGACCATTTCTTTTACCTCTTGAATTCAAACTGAACTCCTAACTTTCTCGCAGTGGCTTCAGCTTGTTTTACAACCTGCATTAATATTTTCTCGGCTGTTTTATAATCTTCAGCCGATACATCTATTCTGTATCGAGGAGCACCAACAGTGTATATCCTTATTTCCACAGAGTTCGAGGATTGTTGCAGCATTGATAAAAGTACTTCTCTGATTTTATTGACTCCATTACCATCTAGGCTCCTTAGAATCACGTATCCCGTAACGGTTACTTTCTTTGTTTCAAATCGCTTCTGCATCTCTTCCATTAGAGCGTTGATCCATTCCTCAGGCACACCTGCCTCACGTAGAACCTGAGGACCTTCCTGCGAGGCTTTTTCCATGGCGAAGTATATATCACCATAAGTATCCTCTAGCTTCCATCCCACTTGTTGGTAGGCCTCATCAATGGATTTATTGAGCTTCTGAGCAACTATCTCCAGTATCTTGTGTGCTTTTTGTTTTTGCTTGTATTCTAGAAGCTTCTTTTTTCTTTCATCATCGTAAACTCTCTTGGTAGATATATCTATCTGCATCTTAGCTTTGTTTACCCTGATAACCTTGCCTACAACCTTCATCCCTTCTCTCAGAACATCCCTTATGTCCTTTACCCACTTTGTCGTTATCTCGCTCCAAGGTAGGAATGCTCTTATGTCATTGTATTCGTCAAGGGTCACGTATGCCCCGTAATCAAATATTTCCCTTACAGTAGCGATTACAAGCTCATTCACGTCTGGTAGCTGTTTTCTCTGCTTCATTGTTTTTCCCATTATTCTAAGTCTAAAAAGAACATAATATAACATTATTTTTTGTTTGCTCAAAAAACTTATCTATGCTCAGTAAAGTATCCTTACGATTTGTCCATTCAGCTTTGCTTTTCCACCGGTTGGAGTCACAAGCTGAGTTCCACAAATTATGCATCTAGCAGGAAAAGTTGCATGCGAAAATACAACTTGTTCATTACCACAGTTGGGGCATCTAACAACTAGAAATTTCGATTTAGGCTCTGGAATTAATAAGTGTCTTTTCTTCATTTTAACCGGCCTCCATTATCTCAAGTTTCTTTAGCCTTATACCCCTTCTATGGGAAATATATCCACAAACAGAGCATTTGAGCTTTAATACCTGTTTCTTCGTTGTTTTCGCAAATCTCTTCTGCTCCGGTTTTCTCTTTGATCCATATCCTTCTTGTTTTCTTCTATATCTTCTTTCGCCTTCCGCCAGTGCTCTTCTTTTTCCAGCCTTATATAGCATTACAGAGTGCTCAGTGTGCTTTCTGCATCTAGGGCAGTAAGTCGTTATTTTTTTCGGAACTTTCATAATCACGCACCGCTCAGTTACATTGCTATTTTCTTTTGGTTTTAATAAGCATTTCTCTATGAGCATTACTTGTAATTAAGCAATAAAGTTACAGTCCACGTATCCCCCAAAGACCAATGGCAAAAACATTTCGAAGGGAACAGTCGCTACGCTATGGTTCTCTACAACTATCGAACCTATTAAAAAGCTGTTTCTAACCATACAGTTTACAAGCTTTTTATCCTTAATCTCAATAATGCTTAAGAAAGGATTCATTATTCTTGATAGAAAAACACTTAGTCTAGCATGAATCTCCTCTGAGTATTTATCTATCAGTTTGTCCACAGTTTCTATAGAGCCTTGAAGCTCTTTTTTCTTGATGCTCCTCTTAGTGTACACCAAGCATATCTCGCGTCTAATAGGGTCCAGCACGACCGGTTTCTCAGGATCAACGCATAAGTTACATAGTTCGTTAAACGTGCTGGAGTTTAATATAAATTCAGTGCCGCTACTAGTAATGGGCTGACCCATACTTAATCACTCGTGGTATATTCTTCATGTATTACTTAAATGTTACGTTACGTTCAGCGAACCCGTTTGTTACCTAATATTAAACAAGCGTGGTTTTACTCTTTTCGATTAACACGATGATTTTTGTTCTGTAATATTAATATTAGCTGGCCTCGATATAAATTTTCCAAAAACTAGTTGTTCGTGAAGAAAAGCTAATTTGTACTTGTTTTCCGTTGAATAGTCTTTTATTAAAATCTTTGTTTCAATCTCATGGACATTTTTCAAGGTAGTCTGGCCAGACCTCTAAGTAGTAGAAATATAGCGTAGCAATGCTCTATGGTCGTTTTCTCGTTTTTCTTTAGGTCAATTGATTTATCAAATATCGTGATATCGCTCAGGTCTACTAATGGAATAATCGTTGTTTTCCCCTTAAATGGAGAAATATCGCATGAAAGCTGGAAGCTAGATAAATTCTCTGGCGATAGCACTATTGAGGGTAAACCTGTTTTTCCATGCAGACTCCCGGGTATCCTAACTAGTCTATGAATATCCATGGTTACCTTTTCATCTATGTATATAGTGGTCTCTTTCACCAACTCATTAACGTTAAACTCTATGCCCATGAGAATTAGGTCATTTATAGTGTACCTTTTATTTACATCTAGCTTGTACTTACTGTAAGCCTCCCATCCAATTCTTCCTCTCCACCCACCATCAGCTGGGTGAGGAATGTACTTGGATCTTTCTCTTCTCCCGCCCCTAGGGATGTTGAGTAAATTAAGGTCGAGGCCTAGCCCCTTTATGTAGGAAGCTATTTCTCTTCTCTCATCGCTTGAGAGCTTCATGCATTCTTTATCACACGTTACTCTAACGTGGAAACCACGATTACCAGTAAAAGTTGCAGTGATTTGCGTGAACCCGAAGTCCCTTTTCAGAACATCTATTAGTTTAATTGTCTGATTAGCAGCTTTAGACAAGCATTCTTGGCTTATACTCTCAGCTTCAACTATGTTTTTTGAGCCGCATCGAGGGCATTCCTTTATTCCTGGGTACGAAAAGCCACAATCTAGGCAGACATTCTTTATAGTCCCTTCGCATCCAGGCAGAGCATCGGCGTCAATATCAAACAGTAATTCGCTACCTAGCCATACCTTTTGCTCCATATCTTTTAGATGGGGAAATAGAAAAAGAGCTGAAGAGTAAAACGCGTTAGCAGGGGTATTTTCCACTAGGTATCTTCTGACTTCTTGTTCTGAACGAAAAGATAAGTGCCTTACATAAGTGTCTTTCCCGAGAGGTTGAAAAGCAAATTCTCTTTTATCTAAATCGCTTGGCAGGAAAATGGTTGCCCTTGAGTAATAGGTCTTGAATAGCTTAGATATATATAGAAATGACTTACTCTGCTCTTGGAGCGACATAAGTTGTAAACCAAGCTCCATCAGCAAGTTCATAGGTCAATTTCAAGGGCATATCATTGGAGAACTGTATCCTCACAGTATCAGCAACCTTGCTTATAGGCAGAAAAGCATCTATGTATTCATAGCTATAGATTGAGCGCTGAGGCTCCTCAACCAAGCTTGAAATTATGCCTGATTCAGGGGTTAACTCGATTATAGCTTTAGCTGTTTCCCCTTCATTAAATAGAATTAATTTTTCATTATCCGCTTCAAGCCCCAAGATTTCTCCTACAGGCTCTATATCCTTGACTGATTCCTGGAAAATCGAGGAAGCCAGTCTAACATCAACCTTGAAGGGGGCTTTTATCTCGCCTATCTCAGCGTATTCAAGTGATATCAAGGGCTCATAGAAAATCCTTTGAAACCTTCCCTCAAAGGTTATTTTGAGCTTATCTCCAGCCAGCTCCATTACCAAACTATCCTTTTTACCGGCTCTCCTGAAAACCCTGGCCAGCTCCTCAATATTGAGTGGAACTTTCACCTCTCCATTAACTTCATATTCAGAGAAAGAGTCCTTTGGAAAGTACATATCAATCATTACGACATGGCTTGGATCAAGTGCTCTGAACCTCACACCATCTTCGCTAAAAATAAAGACCCCTTCTTTAATGAGTTCTTTCAGCCCAGAGACTATATACCTCCAGACATGACCAGCGCCGTATCTTAACTTCATTCACATTACACCATTAATTAATTGTTAATTAATGCTGAATAAGTATTTATTTATCGGTTTTTCCTGTTTGCTGAAGTATTCTATGCACTGATAGAGAAATTAAATAAGCTTTTTTGATATTAATCCATGATGTTATAGTGATAGGTGTTCTGGAAATAGCTTCAGCCAGCTCGTCGACAAGGTCTTGTGTCAATGCTTTTAGAATTTCGATTTCTTTACTCATATTCTCTCCAGACGTGTCCACACTTGGTGCACCTGTAAAACCTAGTGGGCGGCTCATCAGCTCTTCTGGTTTGTAGAACCCACCAGTATGCCTCGTCGTTTCCACATTTTGGGCAAATCACTCCTTTGATCTTCGGTAATGTTTCTTCTTTGTTTGATGATTCCACTAGTATTGTTTTTTCTTTGGGGCTGTGCTTTATCTCTTCTTTATAGGCTATTATTTGTGTGTTTTGAGTTTCTTCTACGTAGCCACATTTTGGGCATTTAAGCACTTTTTTATCCCTGATTTTTGTTACCTTCATTAAGCTTCCACATTTTGGGCAGAAATGCATGTGTCTTCACCTGATAGCTTCTTTAATGATTGTATGATGTCATAAGCGAGGTTATAGAGTTCCGCATTATATACTTGTGATGCGTTGAGGATTTTAAATTCTGCTGGTAAATCGGAACCCTGTAAATAGTAAACTTTTCTTGTTTGTTTAAAAGCACTGTCATTCTGTATGCGATTAATAAAGTCTTGGCCAGAACATCCAATATATACCTTTTCGAAAGCACTTTTTCTAAGAAGAAATCCCACAACAAAGTTGTTCTTTGAAAAAAGAAAGAGAACTCTGCTTTCCTTCTTCATTCTTTATAGCGCTTTCTCAATTTCTTTTTCAATTTCATCTAGTTTGTTTTTTAGTCTCTCAACAGCTTTTTCCAATATATCAAATGGTGAATAACCCTTTTTTGTCTTAACATAGAGCTTGATGACGTTTTTCAAGGGGTGCTCCTGATCGTAGTAAGCCACGTCGACCTCCTCCATTAATAATAGCTCTTTTGATAGCATTGAGCCAAGAGTGTGTGTTTCGCCCTCTATCTCTATTTCCAGCTCGTTTTGAGATGGTACATTTATGCTTATAATCTTCATGTTTCACCACTTTGTAAATCAGCTTTCTATACTTTTGGTTAGTTACGATTATAAAAGTTTGTACGATGGCTCCTTGATTTGAAGTCGCTTCGTGCTATATTTCGTCAATTACGCTTAGATCCATTTTCATTAGTGTATCGTAAGCCGATTGGGGATTAACATTTAGAGTGTACTTCTCATCTATTTTTTTGAAAACGCCTCGTCTCTCCCCTATTTTCGCTACGGTGTCCAGGTCTAAATCAAAAATTACTGATATAACAGTCGCGACTCTCCTAGCGGCTCCAGAAAAACGTTCTTTCGCTAAGATATAGTTGTCAAAAAGCTTCTTGGCATACTCTGTTAGTGTTGGGTAATTTATCTTGACTTTTACTTCGTTGTCGCTTTCATCGAACGGTATCCCTAACAGCTTAAAAGTATCTGTCAGCAGGTCAACGCTGAGGGGGAAACCCAGTACAGAGGCTATTTTATCCTTCGGTATCTGTACTTCGTTGCCACTCGTCATTTTGTGTTTTTCTATGATTTTTCTGTAAGCAGCTTTCATGAAACTAATGCTTCTCTCAACACTAACAGCGTCGCCGTATAGTTTAACCACGATTTTCGTAGGATAAATATCAAGCGATACGAACTGAGACTGGCTTGCTTTCCTAAGCTCTTCTCCAAGGACGTATGGGTCCAGGCCTGATGGTACCTTGAAAACTATCTGCCTCTTAGTCATTCAGGGCTTCAACTCTTTTTGCATCATGATGTTGTAGTAGTTTTTCGATACTAATCTACTGAAGCTAGACTTGCATCTTGGACAAACCAGTTTCCCTTCCCGGAACAGTAATACATGTCCGCAGTACCCACATGATGACAGGATTACTCCTAATCCAGGAGCTTTTGTTGATAGGTTATATGGATTATAATTATTCATAGTCTTAGCCAGAATCACGTCTCCCACAGCGAATAAATCGTGCAACGACTTTACGTACTCTTGGGATACCTGACTTATGTGTAATACACCGGCGAACGGTCCTGTTGGTATTATTTTTTTGTTATCGTACATCCCAATAATCGTTGCTAATAAAAAATCTGTTCTGATGTTCTGGATTACTCCAACAACAACGCTGTTTTCTCTGGGAACAACGTATCTTCTTTTCCTCGTGGGAACAACTTTTACTAGCCTGGCGGCGTTGTCCCAAAAAGGCTTCCCCACGATACTTGCTCTTATTAGTCCTTTTTCATCATCTACGTAGGTATTTTCCCCAGGAAAGAACTCCTCAATCACGTTTAGTGGTGTTGATGGATAAACCAACTGGTCCTTTACGTTATTCTCCATATTTGATTGCCTCCACTATCAGTGCTTTTGTCTTGTAGATTTTTATCTCGTGGTGAGGTAGACTAGGCTTTATAGGGAAATCCCTTACTTCTTTTTTAATTATTTTCCAGTTATTATTTTCTATTAACTTTACGATATAGTTCTTCTCTAAATCCCTTGGCAAAGCGTGTATGCTTATAATCATTTCTGATACCTCCATTGCTTTTTCTAGAAAAACGGAGTCAATACCCCTAACCCTGGTACCCCATGGAGGGTTCATCACAACTGTTGAGCCAGAAACATTTTTTCGTATTGACAGGAACCTCACATCGCTTAGGATAAAGTCCACTTTATCAGCTAGCTCCTCTGCATGCGCGAACTCTAATGCCTTTCTTATAACTTTCTTATCGATATCCACGCACACGCAGTAAGGAGCTCCAACATAGATAAAGGAGAAACACAAGCTCCCAGTTCCGCAGCCAAGGTCTACGGTAATTCTCGGAATAATTCCTCTGCTTTTAACAACATCCCAGGCTATATTAGCAGCAATATCAGGAGGAGTCTTGTACTGCTCAAGCTCCTCGACCGGGTTATCGATGTTCGGCACTTTTGACAACATTATCTCGAGATGTTTTTTTCTACCAACAAAAATGCTGGATATATATGCTCACCAAGGAAATCTATAGGGCTCTAGCTGGTTTGTTAAAACCATTATGGCTTCTCCTGGAGTCAAAACGGGCTTGGGGAAATCGATTAGTGTGAAATCATCAATCGGTATCCTGGGGCAAGACGTTATGATATGCGCATCAATATCCCGCGAATCAATAGATAGGATTTCTCTTTGTGTAACGTATCGAGAGTAAACCATGAGGTAGGATCCTCCCCTCTTCTCTATAAGGCCTGCAATATGCTTGGCGTAATCAAGCCTGGTCTGCCCATACAAAGCCCCGACCCATATAGCCCATCTAGTAGCATTAAGAGCCTTGTAAATTACGCTATACCTTTTCTTTAACCAGTTTTTTCTCTCTTCATCTAAGCTGGATACTTTCATAAGATAAGGGTCAATCTGGAAGACAGGCTTGGCCGTTGCCAAGGCGGCCCCAAGCGCGTGGAACAAACCACTTGATATAACTATGACTGAATCATTGCTACCAGTAGCCTGAGTAATAGCCCTGTAATCACATCCTATTACTAATCCAGGCAAGCCACCGAGGACTTCCGGAACTCTGGCGTCTATACCCTTCTTCTTCAACTCATCAACAATTCTTTTTGCTTCTCGCAGATGTTGAGCAGTAGCTATTACAATGGGATTGCTAAGGTTCTTTTCTCTTAATAACTGCTCTAATTCGGAGAGAATTTCATCGGGAATCCCACCTTTATACTCCATAGGAATATAGAGAACATCAACTCCCAACTCATGATGTACGGGATTATATGAATAAGGATAATGACCATAGTGAACAATCAAGTTAGCGCCTATCCTCTTAGCTTCAAAAACTGGAATATCACACGCTCCCCAGTTAGGATCACCACTTATAATAACCTCGACTCTGCACTCGTTCTCTATTTCTCTAGAGATAATGCTTGCGTATTGTTTTACTCCCTCTGGTAGTTGTAAGAGTATCCTGCTGTACTTACCTATTCTGAGATACTGGCACAATTCCTTTATCTTAAAGTCGTATGGGATCTCCAGCGTCATGTTTATTCCTCTATTTAAGTATACATGAAAGATCGCTTCAAATGTGTTTTGATGAACTATGTATTAAAAAACATCTCTTAAAAAGCAACGTACAAATCCGAGTTTTAGTTAAAGAAATAGATTTCTTATGAAAAGCTTTGATAGACATAAGTAGCATAAGACTGAGGTATAAATGATGGTTTGGAAATAATTTTTATCAAGAGGCTGATTCTTGGAGTTGTTCTATCTCAATTCTGCATGGGAAAGGTATTTTTTTCGAGCCTATTTCCAAGGCTCTCTTAGCTTTATCTACACCGTCTTTCTTAACTATTACGTACGCTATTTCTTGTCCTGGGTATACTCTGGCGGCCGTGCCTATTGGCTTCCCAAAACTCAGCCTCATTCCATCCTGTAATCTGTCAGCCCCAGCGAAAGCCATCAGCTTGTTCTCCCTGAGAACATGATGTGGATAAACCTTAACGACGAACAAGAACTTGTTTTCGCCCAAGCTTATTGTAAGTTGTTTTAAAACATTTGTTCTAAGAGATTCAAGAGCGTTGTGTCGTATCTGGCCTGCTTCAGTAACTATGAGGCTAACCTTGTAGTCGCCCTGGAATTTCGGGTCTCCCATCACGAACTTCGTTATTTTTGGCTGGGGAACTCCTGGAATGTACTCTTTTCTTGTGTAAGGCGGCGTATCGAACCTGGAGTAGCATCTACCCGGTCTTAATGGCAATATTATCCACCCTTTGCAACTCAAACCTTTTTTGTCATCCTGGGCTTAATAAAATTGTTCGCTAGTACATGCACTTTGAATGGGGCAAAAAAGCAATACTATTTTCACGGATGAATATTTGTGCCTAAACAAAATAGGTATGATCCATCTTCTTTAGTGTTAAGTTTAATAACGCTTTTGATTTTTTAATGAGGAGTGAGTAAAAAGGATTACTGGAGATAAGCATGGTTAAAGCACCTAGAGGAATCAGGCATAGAACAAGAAAGAAGATGAAGAAGAGCGTTAGGGAGAAAGGCGCTGTGCCCCCACTGAGTCTACTTATGATAGAGTATTCCCCCGGAGACCTAGTGTATATACATGTGAACCCAGCTATACACAAAGGCATGCCGCATAGAAGATACATTGGGATGACGGGCGTAGTTCTAGGGAAGAAAGGAAAATCCTACATGGTAGAGGTAAGAGTCGGCGGGAAGAAAAAAGTTCTCTACATCAGGCCTGAGCATCTCAAGCCAGCTGGAGGTTCAATAACTTTAGAGACCGCCCAGGAGGTAAGTGGGTCTGCCTAGAAAAGTTATCGATGCGAAGTATATAACTAACTCCGAGGCACACGTTATTATAAATAGCAAGCTATCTGACAAGGTAGAAAACATCATCATAAAGAGAACATCAGAGCATTTGAGCTCACTGAGGCTATGTGACCCAGAGACAGCTATTGCGGTTAAGAATGAGCTGAGAAATCTTGGTTTCAGCGAAGAGGCATCCATAATACTTATTAATGTACTCCCCAAAGATGCAGCTGAGGCAAGGGCTCTTCTATCTCCACTTGAGCCTAGAAAAACTCTGGAGGATTTTTCTAAAGCAATTGAGATTATTTCCAAGTGTCTTTAGGGTTATATAATAGTTATTTAGGTTTAAGTACAAACTATGTATTGTGCTAACTGAATTTTGTTTTTCGTCGAGAGGTGTATAGATATTGTCAGAGTGGGAGGATAGAGGAGGGAGATCCTCCAAGGGCAGGATGTACATTAGAGAGGAATTTGCGTATATACTCGATTTTATGCCTCAGGGTAACCCATTTGACAAGCATCCTGAGCACAGAAGAACCCCTATAGCCCAAGCTATCGGAGATAAGTATTTCTCATTAATGGAGCTTGTGACAAGAGAGAACGAATACTTCGAGGTAGGAGAAAGGATATATGTTGGGTATGATTACATAGGTAAAGGCCCCATAAAAGCTATTGTAGCTCCTATAGATTATGAAGATTTAACTAACTTGGCTAAGCAAAACCTAAAGGCCATCGTAACTCAAATAGTTAAAAGCAAAGAGGAAGTATTCATCCAGATATTCAACTACGCAGAGCCAATTACGTTAAAGATGCACACATTGGAACTTATTCCTGGAATCGGGAAGAAAAGCCTGCAGGCAATCATCGATGAAAGAAGAATGGGGTACTTCAAGAGCTTTAAGGACCTCGAAGACAGACTTGCAATGAAAGGAGTAAAAATAGGCGATGTAGCGTCAATGGTCGCTGAAAGAATAGTTAAGGAGCTTATGGGCGGCGAGAGATACTATCTCTTTATTAAGCCAAAAACAGAGGAACTAGGCGTTAAGTATCTCGGATTCCTAGAAGCTATTTACAAGGAACTTGAGAAAACCGGAGGAAAGTAATGAGTGAATCATTGCTTAAGTTACTCGATGAAGGAAAACTTCTAAAGTACACTAGACTATTTCTTCTTACTTATGGATTACGAGCTAGAAAAAAGCTTGGACAAAACTTTATTGTTAGTAAAAGAGTTGTTAATTCATATGTTGAGAGCTTAAAGGAAATTCACAATCCCATGATTCTCGAAGTAGGAACAGGGCTGGGAGCGATTACGTACTTCATAGCTAAAAGATATCCTGACAAAACAATTGTCACGATTGAAAAAGACCCCTTAATATACGACGTAGTTAACAACGTGCTCGGCTCTCTCAGCAATGCAGTTTTTGTTCTTGGCGATGCATTAAATGTGTTGCAAGAAGCTAGGGTATCAACAATTATTAGTAGCACGCCTTATCAATTGTCAACCGAGATACTGCTTAGAGCAGCGAGAAATAACAACATAAACAATGCAGTTCTAGGCGTTCAGAGAGAAGTTGCTCAAAGACTGGTTGGTAAACCGGGTTCGGAAAACTATGGAAGAATAAGCGTTATCTCCCAGCTATTATTCAATATTGAGGTTAAGGGCCATTATTCCCCTAAGTGTTTCTACCCGCAACCAGAGGTAAGCGGGGTTATAGTTATTCTGAGGAGGAAGAAAAAGTATGATACAAAAATACACAGCAAACTTGAGAAACTTACGGAATGCTTGTTTAGCTATAGAAATAAGCTGGCACAGAAAGTTTTATCATTATGCATAAATAAACTTACGAATAGCAATTTGACTATAAACTACTCCGAGCTAGAAATCAATGACAAAACCAGAGTAAGAGAACTGAGGCCAGAAACAATCGAAAAAATAGTTGAGAAGTATCTGGCATGAAGGCCTACTATCAAAAACAAAAGATTTACGGATTAGAGATTTGTGTCTCAGACAACGTATATCAACCCTCAGATGATTCCTTCCTTATTACAAACTACATTTTCGAGAATCCCCACGAGTTTAGCAATAAGAACGTGATTGATTTGGGATCGGGAACGGGTATATTCTCACTGGCTGTTCTTAAGACTGGTGCTAATTATGTATTAGCTATAGATATTAATCCGTATGCTGTTCAAGCAACAAAATGCACACTACAAGCTAATGGGTTTGAATCATTCGATGTTATTAGGTGTGATTCTATTAGTTGTCTTAGAGAAATAAGTAATTTCGAGATAGTTCTCTACAATCCTCCGTATCTACCTATTGACACAAGTGAGTATGAATGTATTGATTGGGTAGCTCGTGCTTGGTGTGGAGGAGCATCTGGGGTCGAGGCTATAATTAACGCTCTTGAAATGCTTGGAAAAATAGGTAGACCAAGGAAAGTTCTATTGGTAGTATCAACATTGAGCAGATATATAGATGTAATAAATAGGCTTGAAGACCTTGGTTACAGGGTCGAAGAATTATCCTCCAGAAAGTTTTTCTTCGAAGAAATAAAGCTAATACGTGGTGTGATAAATGGTTAAGATAGTGATAGTTGGCATTGAAGGCTCTGTCAACCTCGGTTTTATTTTGAGATTAGCCATGAACTTTGATGTCGAGGACATAGTTCTTGTTAACCCACAACAAATAGATTGGGATGAGGTTAAGAGATTCTCAGCTAAAGCACACTCCCTGATAGAGAGGCTATCAATAAAAAATAGCTTTAACGAGGCATTTAGCCCAGAGGAGTTAAAGATTTGTACCAGCGCTATAATTAGCGAGGAGGATTTCCTGAGGCAGTCGATAACAATAGACGAATACAGAAGGCTGTTAATCGAGAGAGAAGGAAGAGTCGCCTTGGTTTTTGGCAGGGAGAGCACCGGGTTAACGAGGGAGGAGTTAAAGCAGTGTGACGTCGTTTTAACAATACCAACAAGCAGCAAGTACCCAGCACTCAACCTATCCCATGCAGTAGCTATCTTGTTGTACGAGACGTACGTGACCCTGGGAAAAGCTTATCAAGAGTCCGGCAGAAGACCAGTACTTGCAAGTAGTCAGGACATACAGGGTATTAAAGATGATATAAGTAAGCTAGTTTCATGCATAGCAATGGATGAAAATAAAAGGGAGAGGCTTACCCGCAGCATTATAAATATTATTAGCAGAGGAAACCCAAGAAAAGCAGAGGCTCGGGCTTTGAGTTTTGTATTAAAGCGTATTCTGAGGAGGATGAATTGCTACTAATAACGAAAACAGTTCCCGGCCTAGAAGATTTACTTGTAAACGAGTTAGCTGGCATCGGGAAATCAGCGGAAGCCAAGGTAATTAATAGAGGAGTCTGCACAGCAACTATAAGCGATGATAAGATAACAGCTTTGATTGACCAATCCAGGTTCCTAACATCCGCATCTATGATTGTTGGCCAGGGAGTTATAGATGAAAACTTAGAATCCCTACAAGCCATAGCCAGGGAAATTGAGTGGGAGAAATACATACCTACGAACTCCACTATAGCTGTAAGAACAGAGAGGGTAGGCCAGCACAGATTCACGAGCATAGATGCAAGCAGAGGAGTAGGAGAGGTGGTTTTGAATAAACTCAAAAGCAAAGGCTTTGAGGCAAAAGTCCATTTGAATGCACCTAACTACGTGATAACAGTTGATATCATCAACTATAACGCATACATAGGGATAAGACTAGCCGGCGAGGAGAGCCTTCACAGAAAATGGTACAGAGTATACGAGCATATCGCTTCCCTAAAACCAACGATAGCAAACGCGCTTCTAGAGCTTGGAGACTTTAGAGACAAAGAAACGCTTCTCGACCCGGTGTGCGGAGGAGGAACAATACCAATAGAAGCAACTCTTTATCATGAGGATATAGTAGCAGTATGTAACGATGTAAGCAAAAAAGCTATAGATGGTGCAAGACGAAATGCCTTAGCTGCAGGCGTTGAAAAAAGAATAATATTTAAGAACATTGATGTAAAGGAACTGAGAAGCCGACTAAGCCCTAAGAGCATTGACCTAATAGCAGCAGATCCCCCCTTCGGCATAAGGATGGGAAGCTTAGTTGATAGTCGAGTGGTTGTGAAGAACATTTTGGGTTTAGCGAAGCAGGTTTTAAGTGAAGAGGGGAGGCTATCCATAATTTATCCTTTCAGAGACTTCATAGAGTCTGAAAGCGAAAATATTGGGTTGGAAATAAGGCATTCTAGGAAAATACAACATGGCGACCTAGAATCATGGATAATAGTTTTAGCTTTATAACTAACTAAACATTTTTTGTTGGACAATACCTACTGAGGCAGGTTCGTTGCTCGTCATATAGTTCTTTTAGTTCCCTTAAAAAAGCTGTAAATCTATTGATTAGTTTTTTAGGAAGATAAAAAGTTAGGCCAACGTAGTATCCTATTAGAACTCCGGCAATAACGTCTGATAACCAGTGGTAGCCCAACAATAATCGGGATATACAAATCAAAATAGCATAGGTGACTCCAATAATCTTTAGGATGTTCCTATTCGTTACTCTTTCAATTAATCCTGCTAAATAGCCGGCCCTACCAGCATGCCCGGATGGAAAACTATAAACATCTATACTGGATATTATGCTTGGGATAAGGCTAGCCGTAATCTTACTTGGTCTTGGTAACCCAAAAGCAAGCTTAAGTAAGACTATAATCAAGTTGGTTACAGCGAATCCAATAAGAAGCTCCAACACGGAGTTTATATCTACTTTTCTTTTTCTATACGAAAGAAACAACAATATTAATACTAAGGTTATCAACGAAATAAATACGCTCGCTGTCTCCGTGAAGACCTGTAGATAAATAGCGTGTGTAGTTGGCAGATTGTTATGCACATATATGTCTATTTTATCCAAGAACCCTAGGATTTTTAGTACAATTGTAATGACAGCAACAACGAGTATGAAATAATTTTTCATTAGTGAAGCACGCTTTGTTGAAACCAAAGGCTCTACACCATGTTTGGATAATCTATTATTTGTACAACATCAAGCTCCGCGACGAGCAACGGTTTCGCTATAGCTTCTGAGAAGCTAGGGGTAGTTCTTTCGTTGTCGCCAGTTACTAGCTCTTTGACATACAATCCTCCTTCCGTTGCTATGAAGGCTTCCATCCACTTTCCTCCAAGAACCCTTGCTTTTACCCAGAAAACTTTTTTTGAACGAACGATATCAGCTCTTCTTCTCAGCACTCTTGTTGGGGTTCTTTGCCGTACTGTTACGTTGTTGAACTTTTTTTCCAACAATCCTGCATCTTCATCGGAAAACCCAGATTCATTATAAATCAATGCCCTATATATTTTTCTATGAATCTTGTCTGAAAGCTTTATTCTTCTGGCTTCTTCCCTACTTATCTTTTTCTCAAGCCTGAATTTCACCCATTCACTTCTTGTATTTAAGCAGTGCTCAAGCGAATTAATTATTATGTTTCTTCTATGTGGATGCTTTATCTCTAGTGCTAGAGGTCTGCCACTACCAAGCATTCTTACATCAACGTCTTCCCTGCCAGCTGCATGAATAACAACTTTACTTGCCATTAAGTAGTCTAAACAGGAGTTAGCTGCTTCTTCCACGCTTAGAGGAACCAGCTTAATCTTTTTTGGAGTAATCCATATTGATTGACTAATATTCCTCCCGACCTTCAGGTATACTCCTTTTATAAGGATTGGGTTAGAAACATAATCAATTGTCTTCTCTTTCAGATTTACAACTAGCATAACGCCTGGATTTGAGAAATCGACTGGTATGCCCGAGATACTCTGTATTCTTTTCCCTATTTCACGCTTAATCTCGTTGCGTATAGACTCAGCATCAGATATTGAGAATGCCCGCCATATCTCATCTTCTCTTGATACATACTCTTCATCATTGCTTACCCCTACTACGAAGGACTCAGCTTTTAATTCCCAGAGAACTCTGGCTCCTTTCACTGCGAGCTCTTCCAGCTGTGAGAGTAGATTTCCGCATACAAAGCACTTGCTTGTTCCTTCCCATTTGACGCCTAGGTTCTCTAAAGACTGCTTGTAAATTTCTGGGAAAACGTTTTTTATTTTCTCCAACGTGGTTATTGCTTCCTCATCATTGTTTTTTACTTTTTCTTGAAGACTCATTAGTAATACTGTTAAGATGCTAGTTCCTCTCTCGTAGTTTGTGAAACCTTTTAGATAAGAGGAAAACATTCTTCCAAGACACATTGGACATAATGGGTATCTCCTAAGCAGTTCTAAAGCCCTGTTTATTAAATCCCCCTCTTTTACGTTAGTCATCCTTAGCTACCCATGCTTTGGAATTGTTCCTCGAGCCTTTTCAAAATGTCTTTTCTTCTTTTTAATTGAAGACTTATTTTCTTCAGTTGTTTATAGTACTCGACGAGCTCTTTTACATCATCAATGGTTGTTCCGCTGCCCATAGCTATTCTTCTGAGCCTTGTTTTTTCTTTCTCAATCAGCTCAGGCTTCTCAAGTTCCTCGTAAGTCATGCTTTGAATAATGGCTATCCATTTATCCATTTTCTTTTCTGTTAGCTTAACCTGCTCTTCCCCGGGCAGCTGTAGGCTGAATCCAGGAATCATCTTCAGTATTTTCGATAAAGGACCCATTCTGCGGACCTGCCTTATCTGCGCATATATCGTTTTCATGTCTATTTTACCTGTAAGCACATCTTCTATGATTTTCTTCTGTTCTTCTGGGGTTTGGTACATAGAGACTCTTTCTAGCAACCCCTCAAGGTCTCCAAGGCCGAGTATTCTGGCTATAAATCTCTTTGGCTTGAATACTTCTATGTCCTCTATTTTCTCTCCTGTGCCAACAAACTTTATTTTAGCCTTGGTGACGGCTACAGCTGCTATTGCTCCTCCGCCCTTTGCGGAGCCATCAAGCTTTGATATAACAATTGAGCCTATCGGCGTTGCACTATGGAACTTCTCGGCTATGTCTTTCGCTTTCTGCCCGATACTGGCATCGAGAACGAACATGACCTCATCAGGCTTTAACTTCTCAGCTAATAGCTTCATCTCCGCTAGCAGGCCTTCCTCCTCGCCATAGCCGTGTCTACCCGCTGTATCAATAATTATTATATCCGTTTTTTCTTCAAGCATTTTTGATAGCCCCTTGAGAGCTATATCGACGGGGTCCTTGGAAGCGGGATCTCCATAAAAAGGCACCTTGATCTTTTCGGCTAATTGCTTTAGCTGGTCGTAGGTTCCGGGTCTGTACGTGTCAGTTTCTATAAGACCCGGCTTTAGCTTGCGGTTTTTGTAGTACCAGGCTATTTTTGCCGCGGTTGTGGTCTTTCCACTGCCTTGTAATCCAACTAACATAATGATGTACGGTTTCTTTTTCGGGATGACATCAGGGTCGTAGTCCCCACCAAGAAGTTGAACGAGCTCCTCGTAGACAATTTTTATGAACCAGTCATGTCTGCTCAGGCCTGGCGGAGGTTTTTCCTCAAGAGCTCTCTTCTTTATTCTTGTTGATAAATCACTGACTATTTTCACATTGACATCAGAGCGTATGAGCTCTCTTTGCAGGTCTCTTATAAAGGCTTCGACCGCTTTCTCGTAGCTCGTACTTCCAGTCACGAATTTCTTAACAGCTTCTCTGAGCCCTGAGAAAATCTCGCTCAAAAAACATCACAGTGTTTGTGGTGGTAAAAAACGGCTTTATTCTCTTGTTCTGACAATAAGTCTTTTGCCAAGTACCTCCCAGTATTCCACCTGTACTCCCGGCTTTAGTTTCTCCAGTAGCTGGGGGTCGCTTGGCTTCTCGACCTCGTATGTCTCGTACGTCTCCATATCCATTACTTGGAAACTATTTCCTAAATCAGCAAGTATCTGCCCCACTCTTTTCTCGATAACGGGAGATTCTACTCTCTGGTCAACCGGCGCAGTCAATGTTTTCTTAGAGCCACTGAACAATCCTATAGCCACTACGTGAGCCTTCGCGCTTCCATGCTTGCCTGTCTTGGCTCGCGAAATCTCAACTACTCTGCAGGGCTCCCCATCAATTATTATGTATGTACCGACCTTCACGTCTCCGAGATACACGTAGTTTATACTCAATATACACACCTTCTTTAGTAGTTTAGGTGACAATTATTATTTAGCACGCACCTCTATATTGTTTTTTGGGTTTAATAGTTATTTTTGCTTTGAGCCTAAAGTTATAATTAATCAACTTGGAGCAGGAGACGCTTCTTGCTGGTTAGAGGCATTAGAGGCCTGTGCAAGGATCACCCTCTAGCTGCGGAAGCCTTAGAAATAGTTAAAGAGGGATTATCTGAGGCTGACCCATACTTAGCTATGAAGAAAAGAATACGTGTTCATAACAAAGCTGTTTATATTGACAACTATTCCTTTACTCCAGAGAAAATCCACGTCATAGGCTTTGGAAAGGCTTCTTATCGCATGCTCAAGGGAGTAGTGGATGTTCTCGGCGATAAGCTTCACGGCGGAGTAGTCATTCATAATGGAGAGCCAGCAAGAATCGGCAAAGTAGAGGTTTTAAGGGGGGATCATCCCATACCGGGCAACAACACCTTGTCAGCAAGTAGAGCTTTGCTGAGTTACATAGAGAGCAATGTATCGGAGAATGACTTGACGATAGTGCTGATATCGGGCGGGGGCTCAGCTATGTTCGAGGTCCCGGAGGAAGGAGTAACACTTGAAAGTTTATCAAAAGTGACTCGTTTATTGCTTGGAAGCGGCTCAGATATATATGAAATAAACACTGTGCGGAAAGCTTTATCGAAAGTTAAGGGGGGAAAGCTACTCAGGTATCTTAGAGGAAACGTTGTTTCCCTGATAATCAGTGATGTGGTTGGGGATGATCCCTCGGTCATAGCGAGCGGACCCACGGTTCCCGAGGAGAAAGAGATAGCTTGTAGAGCTATAGGTGTGCTTAAGCGAAAAAGAATATGGGACGAGGCTCCCAGCGATGTAAGAGACTATTTAACCAAAAGTTGTAATGAAGCTCGCTTCGAGCTTGTACACAGCGACGAGTTAATCAAAAAAATCGTTAACATAGTAATAGCGAGTAACTACAGCAGCCTCAGAAGAATGAAGGATAAAGCAGGTAGCCTACATTACAACTCAATTATTTTAACCCCATACATGGCTGGCGAAGCAAGAGAAGTCGCTAAGATGTTATCGGCGCTGATAAAATCCTCTGTTCAGCTGGGAGAGCCATTCCAGCCACCCCTAGCACTGATAGCCGGTGGCGAAACAGCAGTTACCGTTAGGGGAAAAGGGATAGGAGGTCGTAACCAAGAGCTTTGCTTGGCGCTTTTACACGAACTAAGGAACCTGGCGGGAAAATACGTTGCTGTCTGCATAGGCAGCGATGGCATCGATGGGAATAGCCCGGCAGCGGGCTCAATAATTACAAATGACCTCTATGCCTACGCAGTAAGTCTAGGATTAGACCCCGAGGAATATTTAGAAAACAATGATAGCTACACGTTCTTTGAAAAGCTGGGCTGCGCTATTGTAACAGGGCCTACAGGAACAAATGTCAATGACTTTTTTGTTTTCCTATATAAAGAAAAATAACAATTAATGATTAGAATGAGCATTCATAGAGCTTCAATGATATAAAACATACTATTCGTCTAAAAATCTATCTATTCCAGGAAAACAAAAGCTTAATGCCTTGTAGGAACACATAAAAACTGTAAAGCTAACAAGAGAAAGCATAATATCTGCCTAACAAAAAATTAAGAAAGGGGCCCGTAGCCCAGCCAGGATAGGGCACCGGCCTTCTAAGCCGGGGGTCCGGGGTTCAAATCCCCGCGGGCCCGCATTCATTATAGTTTTAACGGACTTCACTTAGCGATTTTCTTAAATGCTAAATATACATGAATGGCTAATGCTGTGTTCACTTCACTGATTTGCTAGATGAGCCAAAGCCATTGGTCTAAGTAGTAGTTATTTCTCAGGAATAAGTAAAAAAAGCGCTGGTTTAAGTGTTACCATCTGCTTTATGAATCCGTAAAGTTATAAGAATAATAAAATAATGGTTATTTTTAATCATAATGGTGAGTGTCCTGAGTTCCAGGCTTTATCAAGAGCTGGTGAATAGAGCGATACATTTCTTTAAAATAAGTAGCTATGATGCTGATGCTGGAAGATACGATATTGCGTTATTTCACTTAGAACAAGCAGCGCAATTAGCTCTGAAAGCTTATCTACTAAAGACTGTTGGTGACTTTCCAAAAATTCATTCACTGAAAGAATTAATTGACGTTTGTGAGGACAAATGCCTAGAGAAACTAGCTAATGAAAAATGGTATATCATTGATATATTGGAAGATGCATATATCGGTGGAAGGTACTTCATTAGGAGATATGATTTCAGAGAATACGAAGAATCAAAAAAGTTCATTGAGGAGATGTTCAGGTGCATAGGTATTTCGAGCATCTAAGAAAATCAAAAAAAGACCTAGAGGAAAACATCGACAAATATCTAAGTGAACTAAGAAAACTTGCTGACATTTACAACGGGAGAATGTACATATTCGGATCTTACTTGAAAGGCGGGTACATCGCTGCGAGCGATGTGGATGTACTGCTCGAAGTCCCGGACAATGTTGACCGACTTCAAGTTCTACATGAAGCTAGAAGACTGGTTAAAAATAGAAGAATCGAATTGCATGTTTTAAATCACTCCGATGCAGAAGAGTTCAAAAAAATAATTAAGGAATACAAGGAAATAAGATAAGTATTAAGAAGAAATGTTTGTTTTAAATCTAGCGGTAAAAACCTTAACTTATTGATAAACGGACCATAAAATTTATTCTTAATGGAAGCCTTATCATCGTGTTAGAAAAATTAGTTATGGGATATTCATGGATAGTTCTATTAACAAAGAGTTATTTAAGCCCGACGTATACATGAAGTGTATTTGTTGCGGTTCCTCTTTTTCGCCTGACCCTTGGCGCTTCTTCTGCCCAAAATGTGGCTGTCTGCTTCACCCAGTCTTAACTGCTACAATTAACGTTAGCTGGAGCGAGTTTAGGAAAAGGCGCATCGGTGTTTGGAGATACAGGGAGCTCTTACCACTATCAAGCAAGCTTGAGCCAGTTTCTCTGGATGAGGGTGGAACCCCGTTGATAAGGCTAAGAAGCACGGGTGTTGGGGAGGCCTATATAAAGTTCGAGGGAACCAATCCCACGGGAAGCTTCAAGGATAGAGGAATGACTATTGGCGTGACGATAGCCAAGCATATAAGCGTTAAAGGAGTGATAGTAGCAAGCACGGGAAACACGGCCGCCTCAGCAGCAGCATACGCAGCTAGAGCGGGGCTTTCATGCGTAATTCTGCTTCCCAAAGGCAGAGTTGCTCTTGGAAAGCTTGCGCAGGCAATACTGCATGGAGCACAGGTAAAGGAGGTAGAAGGATCCTTCGATAATGCCTTGGATGAAGTACTAAACGAGTATGTTAAGAAAGGCCAGAAGGAGCTATATCCACTTAACTCCTACAATCCATGGAGACTTGAGGGGCAAAAGACAATTGCGTACGAAATTGTCGATGAACTGGGCTTTGTTCCCGACGTTGTTATGGTTCCCGTGGGGAACGCGGGGAACATATCTGCGATATGGAAAGGCTTTGATGAGCTATACGAGTTAGGATTAGCTAATAAAAAGCCAAGAATGATAGGGGTTCAGGCTGAGGGGGCCTCCCCTCTTGTCAGGACATGGATGAAAAAATCAAAAGAGCTCCTAGTAGTGGATAACCCGGAAACTATCGCCACGGCAATCAGGATAGGGAGGCCAGTGAATTGGATGAAGGCCTTAAAGGCAGTATACGAATCAAACGGCGCTTTCATATCAGTTAGTGATGATGAAATATTAGAGGCAATGAAAAACTTGGCAATGCTCGAAGGCATAGGCGTTGAGCCGGCAAGCGCAGCCTCACTTGCTGGATACAAAAAGGCTTTGGGTATAGGTATTGTCGATAAAGGAGAAACGGTTGTACTCATAGGCACTGGACACGCGTTGAAGGACCCGGATACCATTCTTCGAATAGCTAATTGGAAGACCAAATAGAATGTTTTTCAAATAATATTCTTAGCAACCAGGAGCTCTGCTATCAGTACGCCTGTCCCAGCTGCTCCACGTATAGTGTTGTGGCCGAGAACCACGTACTTTACTCCGCCAAGAGCCTTGTCCTCGCGTAGACGACCGACAACAACGCTCATTCCTTTTCCCTCAAGCCTATCAAGCCTTGGCTGAGGTCTGTCCGGCTCCTTCCTAACCACAATCGGCTTCGCTGGTGCGGTAGGTAATCCTAGGTTCTTTATCTTATTGCTTCTGAATTCCTCTAAAGTCTTAATAATATCATGTATAGTAGGTTTCTCCTTGAGCTCGGCAAATACTGCTATAGTATGTCCATCTAGAACCGGCACTCTATGGCAACTAGCGGTTACTTTTAAATCATGGTTAAGCTGGATACCACCAGGAGATAGCTCACCAAGTATCTTCAGGGATTCGCTCTGTACCTTTTCTTCTTCCCCTTCAATATATGGAATTAAGTTATCAAGAATCATAACGGAAGGGACACCGGTTAGACCAGCGCCACTGACTGCCTGCATAGATGAGGCAACAACTCTTTCAACACCAAATTCATCGACAAGAGGCTTTATAGACAGGCTAAGAATAATCGTGGTACAGTTAGGTATCTTAACGATGAATCCTTCCCAGGCTCTTTTTTTCTGTTGATAATTAATTATGTCGATATGCTCAGCGTTTATCTCGGGGACAATTAATGGAATATCAGGCTCCATCCTCATGTTGCTCGAGTTTGATACAACAACTATTCCATGCTTAGCGAGCTCAGCCTCTATCTGCATGGCTACTTCTGTAGGCAAAGCTGTGAATACCACGTCTATGTCCTCTTTGATTATTAGTTCAGGATTAAGTGGGTGAAGCGTGAGCTCAGCGATACTTGATGGAAGATGCTGCTCAATAACCCATTTTACTGTTTCACCATAAATTTTCCCCGAGCTCTTGTCTGAGCTTACGAGGAGCTCTATTTCAAACCAGGGGTGATTATGTAAAAGCGAGATGAATCTTTGACCGACAATTCCTGTGGCTCCCAGGATTGCTACGCGGCGCTTCATGCTATTCACTTCCTATCAGTGCATCATGTAGAGTATTTATGGTTTGTGCATCGAGTTTATCATTGAATAATAATACCACGGATGGGCTAGCAGGTGGCAAAATAGCAGCTGAGAATCTTACGTTAATCTCACTTAAAGCTAAGCTTGCTTTGTGGATAAGCTTGGCTCTATCAACATTGTTTCCTATAATAGCTATTAGAGAGCGGTTGTATAAGTTCTTGTAGGCAATTATTTTCGGCTTACTTCCAGTTGCATTAGATGCTTTCTGTATTTTTGTTCCAAATCTCAATTCATTGCCAACGTAGATAGTAGATGGATAGTACTTAATCAAGGGCTCAAACATCTTGGCGTTGAATCCTTTAACCCCATACTTGGCTGCTTCAACCCCTTCACTATAATCCATGCTACGAACAATTATTGGTGACGAGACGAGTTTAGGGTCAGCTGAGTAAACACCATCAACGTCTGTAAATAAGTACACATTTTTTATTGCTAGCAAAGCCGCTATCGTGGTAGCTGTGTAATCAGACCCGCCTCTACCAAGCGTAGTTATCTCTCCATTATCGGAGCACCCAATGAATCCCTCAATTACAGGTATAGTGTTATTCCTTAGAACTTCTTCTTTTATACGTACTAGATTCTTAAGGGTTTTTTCATAGTTTATCCTCGCGTTGCCGTGAACCGCGTTGGTTATAATTGTGCTGCAGGCATCCAGCTCTAGTACAGGCAAACCTTTTTGACGCATTGTTTCAGCAAGCAAAATTTTGCTTATTCTCTCACCGTAAGATATGATTAGGTCTTCCCTAATGTCAAGAGATACATTGTTATTTACAGCTATTTTTCTAAGCAAGAAAAGTTCTTTCTGCACTCGACTTAGCGTTCCAGACCCTCCAATTTGAATTGCGGCATCCATGTACAGTTGCTCAATTTGGTTTAGCATTTTTATATCCCCCTTTGAAACGTTGAGTAGAACATCCGTGAGTCCCTTCATTGCTGATACTACTATGAACGGGGTCTTTTCCTCATTTAGGAACAAGCCTTCTATTTTATCCACAACCCTAGGATAAGAGTAAACATCACTTAATACAGAACCACCGATTTTTATGACCATGAGTCTTTCTTCATTCACGTTTCCTCACCTGTAATCATTGTTAATCATAGGACCATGTAGTGCCTTTACTGGATACTCTTGTTGTAAAGGTTCTTGCCGTTACTCCCTTGCTCTGAAGGAAATACGAGAGCATTTTGGCCGCGCTTTCAGCTTTTTCCATGCTTTCGTGAATAAGGAATACTGATGGGCCAGCACCCGCTATGTTGAACCCTAAGCAACCGTTATCAATAGCTAGCTTCTTGAGTTCATAGTAAAATGGAATGAGCTTTGCTCTGTGTTTTTCCACTATGTAGTCCTGCGATACTGCTTCTCCAATAAGCCTAAGGTCATCGCTCATTATGCCGTATACCAGTTTTGCGAGAGCAGATGACTGCTTCACGTGGTCGCTGAGCGATATGTTTTGAGGCAAGATGTTTCTAGCATACTCAGTTTTCCTATGCTCCGATGAGTAATTGACCAGAGGTGAAACAATGGCTACGGGAACAGTGATGCTCGGTATTTTCTGGTATACCTCACCGGTCTCGGCATCAACAATAACGAATCCCCCGAAGAGACTCGCCGCGACGTTGTCATAGTGAGCAGAGCCTGAGGCATATTTCTCTCCAATCCCAGCCAACATTACTAGCTCTTTTCTGTTTAACTTGATGTCGAATAAAAGAGATAGGCCGTAAGCAACAGCAGCTGAGGTAGCAGCTGAGCTACCTAGGCCAAGAGCAGGTGGCACCCCCTTGATTATCTCTATATGTATATCGCTGTTCCTAATTCCGTATTTGCGACAAAATTCGGAGGCAACATGATATGCAACGTTCCCTGGGCCCGACGGGACGTTAAACCCTCTTGATGATACCTTGATTAACCCATCGCCTTTTCGTGCGCTTATGATAACAGTGTCCTGAAGTCCTTCTATAGCCATCGAGATAACATCGAAGCCTGGCCCGATATTAGCTATAGAAGAAGGAGACCTAATGGTTATCTTTTGCTCTTTATCTATAACGTTTGGAACAAGTTCACCACCAAGGATTGGTCCAAGACGCGAGTGTAGTTTTATTTTTAATAATTATATAATATAAATTTTTTGTAGTACAAGTAACGTGTAAAGAAAATATTATGGATATATTTTTCTTGTGCATGCATAAATAGATAGTCTCAATACTCTCCTTAGCTGTATGAAGATGTGCTAGTATTCGCAGGGAAAAAGGGGATCAATGAAAAAACATAGAGCATAAATACTACGCTATTTCACAGAATGACATGGCTTTTAAGAAACTCAGAATTTCCCGGCTAGTTTTCTTAAGTTATTAAGATTCTAGAAATAGTTATAGAAAGCTTAATGCCACAGATATCTGGTCTACGACAAAATCAATGTGGTTTATTTAAGCTGCAACGAACGGGTTGCGACCTGTTTATGACTAGTAACTAATTTCGCGTAGAAGTTCCAGTTATATCTTCTTATTTAATAACTGCATTATCAAAAATTAGCAGGAGTTTGTTTTTGTGGTGAGCATAATGAGAAAAATAACGATGAGCGCCCCAATCGTGGAAATGGATGGAGATGAAATGGCTAGGGTGATGTGGAGCTGGATTAAGAATGAGCTCTTAGAGCCGTTCATCGAGCTATATACAGTGTATATTGATTTGGGTCTTAAAAAAAGAGATGAAACAAACGATGAGGTCACGTACCAAGCTGTTGAGGCTTTGAGGAAGTACAAGATTGGGGTAAAGTGCCCAACGATAACTCATAACAAGGATAGGATGATTGAATATGGATTAAGAAATCTTTTACCTAGCCCAAACGCTACTCTTAGAAGCCGTCTCAGGGGGACCATTTTCAGAACGCCCTTTATAGTGAGCAGAATAAAGCCTTTGGTCAAGAACTGGCAAAAACCAATTGTGATTGCGAGGCATGGCGTGGGCGATATATATGAGGCTATAGAGATGGAGGTTCACCCTGGAAATAAACTATCGGTGTTTTTAGGCGAGGAGAGAATTTACAATAACGTTTTTGAGAGTAGAAGCGCAGTTATCATGTACTCAATAAATGAGGCTTCCATTGTTGATTTTGCTAGAAGCGTATTCAGCTATGCGCTGGAGAATGGGTTTGACGTCTGGTTTTCCGCTAAGGATACTATCTCCAAAAAGTATGATGGGTTGTACAAAGAGATTTTCGAGCGCGTGTTTAACGATGAGTTTAAAGAAAAATTCAAGGAGAAGGGTCTGAGCTACAGTTATTTCTTAATTGATGATGCTTACGCGAGGGTTGTAAGAAGCATTGGTGGGTTTGTATGGGCACTTAAGAACTATGATGGAGACGTGGCATCAGACTTCGTGTTATCATCGTTTAGCGGGTCAATAGCTCTATCCATAAGTGAGCTTTACTCTCCCGATGGAGTATATTACTCTGAGGCTTCTCACGGAACTGTACAGAAACACTATTACAGGTACCTTAGAGGAGAAACTCCCTATACAAACCCAGTAGGATTAATCCTTGCATGGGCTAAGGCTCTTGAAAAAAGAGCAATTTTAGATGCGAACAATGAATTATTGCTTTTCTCCAGGGCTATTCCCGAGGCAATAGCTGAGGTAATAGACGTTGATGGTTACGGAACACCCGATATAGCAAAAATAGCGGATCCCTCATTAACAGTCGTGTCTACTTTGGATTTTATTAGGCTAGTTAGGAGAAAGATCGAGAAAAAGTTATTCTAGATTACATTTCAATTTTTGACGTTGTTTTTGGAAACAAAAACTATATATACCTAAATATTTATGGATATTTTCCAATTATTGGTGATTAAATTGAATGATTTATCCTTGGAGAAGATATATCCATTCGTTAAACCGCCCCTGATATTATCTGATATTAACGGTAGAGCTGATGAACTTTACCTGACTGACACGACGTTGAGGGATGGTCAGCAGGCATGGAAGATACTTAGTGTGGAGGAGAGCTTAAAGATATATGAGTTGCTTGTGGAAATAGCTAATGGCTCATCGGTTATCAGGACGACGGAGCTGTTTCTATATACTCCCAAGGATAGGCAGGTTGTACGCGGCATCATTGAGTTTGGTGCTAGGTACCCTGAGCCTATTGGGTGGATAAGAGCTTCTCTTGATGAGCTGAGACTAGTTATCGAGGCTAGTTTGCAGGAGACGACTATTCTGACTAGCATCTCAGACTTTCATATAAAGTACAAGTTTGGTCTCGATAGAGAAAAAGTCATCGAGAAATATTTGGAGGTGGCTGAGACAGCAATGAAGAATGGAATAACACCTAGATGCACGCTAGAGGATATAACGCGTGCAGATATAGATAGAAACGTTGTCCCATTCGTTGAGAGATTAATTAGGCTATCTGAGAGGTACGGGGTGCCATTCAGGCTGAAGTTGCCTGACACGTTAGGCGTTGGGTTACCCTTCCCGGACGTCCCTCCCCCGAGGGGGATACCTGCCATTATCAGGCGTTTAACAGGAATAGGCGTTAGCCCAGGCAACATAATATTCCATGGGCACAATGATTTTGGTTTAGCGGTTGCCAACAGCCTAGCATCATGGATTTATGGGGCTAACGGTGTCGAGACAACTATAGCTGGTATTGGCGAGAGAGCTGGGAACACACCAATGGAGCCAATGCTACTGCATTTATCCGGGCTAAGAAACGGTTTGAACCTGACAAAAATCCGCGAGATACCTAGGATACTCGAGGAGATGGGATTCTCAATACCAGAGTTCTATCCTGTTATAGGGAGAAATGCTTTCAAGACAAAAGCGGGCATACATGTTGATGGTTTCCTCAAGAACCCACAGGTGTACTTACCCTTTGACCCTGAGGCCGTGCTGGGAATAAAACCGACGGTCGATATCACCCCCTACTCTGGTAGAGCAGCCGTCTTGTTGTGGTTAAGAAAGCATGTTCCCCACATAGCCGATGGAATTGATAAGGATCATCCCCTTATACAGCAATTGTACGATGAGATTGTAAGGATATTTAACGAGACGAAAAGGTCCACTCCTCTGAGCGATGAGGAAATGTTTCAGCTTTTACAGAATGTCATTAAGGTGAAGTAGCCTTGACCTCGGAGTATTCATTGAAGAAGGAGCTGGCAAACCACACCATGACGGAGCAAATACTATCTTTGAATGTAGGCAGAAAGGTGCAGCCGGGCGACATAGTAACTGTAAAGGTCGATTTAGTGTATGCTCATGACGGCACAGCTCCTCTCGTTATAAGTGTTATCAAGGATGAGATAGGCCTAGAGAGATTTGAGCCAAAAACTATTGTAGCGTTCTTCATAGACCACGTGGCTCCCGCGTCCACAGTTAATTCTGCAGAAGTACATAGGAAAATGAGGCTGTTAGCGAAAAACAATGGCATTAATCTTTATGATGTTGGTAGAGGCATATGTCACCAAGTTGCCCCTGAGGAAGGTCTAGTCAGACCTGGATATGTTGTCTTCGGTGCCGATAGTCATACAACAACTCTTGGAGCGTTTTCCTCATTCGCGACGGGTGTAGGCAGCACTGACGCTGTTGTTGCTATGTTGCTCGGAAAGAACTGGCTGAAGGTGCCCGAGCCGGTCAAGATAAAATTCGAAGGCAGCATGCAGAAAGGAGTTATGGGAAAGGATATAGCTTTACACTTGGTGGGTTTGTTCAGGGCTGGCAGTATGACAGGCAAGTCCTTGGAGTTCGACAACGTGGACTCAATAAGCATTGACTCAAGAATGAGTATCACTAATATGGCAGCTGAGGTCGATGCTGACGTCGCTATTATGCCCACTGATAAGAAGCTTTTAAACTATTATAGATTTGAGCTTGGCATGGAGGTCGGACATATAACGCCTGGTCCAAGGGCAGAGTATGCAGATACCGTAATTGTAGAGCTAAACAACTTAGACCCACTTGTATCAGCTCCTCCAAACGTTGACAACGTTCACGCGGTAACGGAGTATGAAGGCGTGGAGGTCGACCAAGTATTCATAGGCTCTTGTACTAATGGTAGGCTGGAGGACCTTGAAATAGCTGCAAGAATATTAAACGGTAGAAAAGTAAAAACAAGATGCATAGTAATACCTGCCTCTATCCGCGTTTATCAAAAGGCTCTCTCCATGGGGATAATAGATATTCTTATAAAAGCAGGTTGTGTGGTAGGCCCACCGACATGTGGTCCCTGTGTTGGCGCCCATCTAGGTCTACTAGCATCAGGAGAAACAGCGCTATCAACAAGCAATAGGAACTTCCCGGGAAGAATGGGCCACAAGGACAGCAAAGTTTTTTTGGCGAGCCCGGCCACAGCAGCTGCAACCGCTATTAATGGAAAAATAACGGACCCGAGGGGATATTTATGACAATGGAGAATTACGTGATAAGAGGAAGAGTGTGGAAGCTAGGAGACAACATAACTACAGACCACATTATATCAGGGAAGCACAAGTTCGCCTTCATCGATGATGTGAACAAGATGCTTCCATACTTATTCGAGGAGGTTATACCGGGCTTTATCAATAAGGTTAGTCCAGGAGACATAATTGTTGCAGGCTCAAACTTCGGTATAGGCTCCAGCAGAGAGCAGGCTCCTAGATTGATAAAGCTTTCAGGAATATCAGCTATAGTAGCAAAAAACTTCGCAAGGATATTCTACAGAAACTCCATAAACATAGGATTACCACTAATAGAAGCTAGAGTTATACCAGATATAACTGATAATGGCGATATGATAACAATTGATTTAAAGAAAAGCATGGTGATAAACGAAACTAAGAACGTGGTTGAGCAAGTTAAGCCATTCTCTCAGCTGGTGTTGAATATCCTTCTGAATGGCGGGATTATTAACTTGCTTAAAAGCAAAGAGCTTGATGCAATTTAAAATCTCTATAGTCATGAAATTATCCCTCTTTTTTTGTATAAAATCAAGTTAAGGATGATAAACAATTCTAGAAACTATACTTAACGCCGTATGATTCTTCATGCAAAGAGAACAGGTTCGCGATGAGATTTTCATCTATTCGGAGCCACCTCTACTACGTGAAAGCATTTTATAATACCGAGGGCTCTTATTATGTTTAGCTAATTCACCTTTGTTAGAAATAGTGAGTTTAGATACAGTAATTAGCTTCATAAAAACGATTAAAGAAAGAAGATTCTAAGTTTTTTATTTCATCCACGTCTTGAAGGTTGCTGTCTTCTGTCGAAATAAATGTTTTTTGGATAAGCCGATATGGGTATCCCGAAGGCGTAGTCAGCATCTATGATTTTCGCTTCCACCGATGCCACGCCAACAGAGTACATCACTCTGTTATCGACGTTGTGAAGCGACGCTGTTTTTACTGCTGAGCCAATAGCTATTCCTAGGTTTGTTAAACAACACAAGGTATCCGGGTCAACCTTCCATTGAGCCGGCCCCTTTAAGCCTAGGTTAATCAACTTACAGCCTATTAGAACGACAACGGGGCTTTTATCTACATTTTCAGCGTCTCTCTCGAAGAAATCACCATATTCCTTTGCCAATTCCCTCATTTTTTCCGCTAAAACTCGCTTTTCTTCGCCAATCACTATTTTGGTAACAATGTTGTCCATACCCCTCGCTTTTGGAGCAGTCTTGGCTGATAAAACCATTAGCTCCGCCACACTTAGTAGAGCGTTTTTAATTGTATCTTCCTCGTTCAAAACATACCATCCTGAAGTAGAGTTATGATTAAAAACATTATTTAAACTACTTTGGCTTAATCAAGAGGTACTTTGGAAAATCGTTCTCTAGAACCAAGGTAATGTTTATGGGAACATTGCTTGATGGTATCTGGGCAACAGCGTTCTTCAAGTTTCTATAAGCGTTTAGTTTTTTGTTTAGAACATTGTTCAGGTTTTCGTATATATCGCTTAGAACCTCTGGGGGCGGGTCTATATACAACGTTGTGTCCTCGGTTATCTTTACGCCCTCCTTCGGTGGCTCGCCTGGAGTTTGAACCTTGAATAAGCTCATTAGCCTCCTCTTGGCTTCTACCATTGAGCTTATAACCTCTAGCTTTTTTATAATCTCGGCCAGCTCCGCACTTATCTCTCTCGTTCTCTTATCCAGGAATTCCTTAAGCTTATCTATTGAGTCAAACTCCATTGTTACTGTATAGGGGGAGGACATGGAGTTGCACCCATTTTACATGTTATATCTATTACGAGATACATCTATTTATATGATATGCAAACTGCTTGTCATAAACTTATGCCTTTAACAACGTAAGATGCACATGTAAATTCGATATCCTTAGCCTGTGCAAGTGCCTCCATACCTAGATATTGCGTGTAGCCAATTTCAGCCCATATTCCAAGTATTCCTTCAGAGCCAACAACTGCTCTCAACTTGTCCGCTTGGCGCTTGCAGCTAACAAGTACGAATGAGTCTTTGGACCCCACTTTGTTAATCAGGCTTCTGAGATAATCTTCTGTTACCTTAGTTATCTCTACCTCGAGAGAAGAGGACTTATCTAGTAGTTGCAAGACAAAGGATGAGTCGCCAAGTTTGCTTGACAGTCTATCTGCCAGGGTTGTTGGCTTTATAGCCCCCTCCTTTCTTGCTTCTACTTCTTGTTTTAAAGGCTTTTCTTCAGGCTTTACGGCGGGCTGGGTAGTCGTAGTCATCGCCTCTTTTTTCTCTGGAACGGTTTTCTCTACTGGTAAGGGAGCAATAAGAGGGGCCTTTTCCTCTTTCTTTAGAATGGGTTGAGGTCTACTTGCGTAAAACTTGATTATACTTTCGCCGAAGCTCTCAACGAACTTGGTGAATAGCTTTTCAATTTCTTTTTCCCTTTCCTTCTCGTAGGGAGAGCTGTAAGATACGCTTATAGCTAACTCGACTCCATCAGCCGCTGGTATAGCCTCTAGTACTAGTTTACTAGTTACTTTTTCCTTGTACCCCACAAGCCCCACGCCAACGCTTGTCTCCCCATCAAATGTAGTCTCGATATACAGGATTCCCCCCGGCGTTCTTATGGTGTTGATGGATACTTTTATTGGTCCTTCATAGTCAAGTAACTTAGCCTTAATGATGTAGGTGTTATCTTTTTTATCTTCTACCTTGACCTTGAATGGCATTATGGAAAACAAGTTGTTAACGTCTGATAACACGAATTCTGCTACGGACTCGGCGATTAACGGAAGCTTTATCCTCATCTGCTTCATTATAGTCAAGCGCTTATTCCCAGTATCATTAATTTTTATCATTCAATATAAATACTTAATAGTCCATGTATAAAAGTTGCTTATATCGGCGAGGAAAAAGAAGATATGAAGGTCGAGCTTATAATCAATGGAGAATACGAGGAAGACATTATAAAAGAAATTGCTCGATCTCTATTAAGTTCTTTCGGTGGAGAGTCACAAGTAATTGTTCTGGATGAGGATCCCCCTAGAGATGCTTATTCAGTTAGGAGAGCGCAGTACAATGCTTCGAGGCTTCTCGCATGGGTTCTTAAATACAGGTTAAACGTAGATTCCTACATGATTGGTTTGCTTGACTACGATGCTTTCGTTGAGGGCTTGAACTTCGTTTTCGGTATAGCAAATCCCTTCTATAAGGTTGCTTTAGTTTTCACTTATAGACTGCATTCGACAGATAGGGGTTTGTATAAAGAAAGAATAAAAAAGGAAGTTTTCCACGAGTTTGGTCATCTGCTTGGGCTCAGGCACTGTGATAATAAAAGATGTGTTATGAGCTTCTCCAATTCAATCCTAGACACGGATTATAAATCCTGGAGATACTGTGAGAAATGCATCATAGCGCTGAAGCAGGGCGGCATAGAAGTTAATGAGGATGCGATCGCTCTCAAAGATTGATTATTTTTTCTTGAGCTTTCCTATAAGGGTAGCTGATCTTTCTGGGTCTAATGGATTGCCCGCGATACCGTTCTTCTTTATAAAGGAACCAACTATGAACCCGTCTGCTAGGTCGAGATATAAATCCGCGTTCTCAACGTTAATTCCGCTGCCAATGACTACTGGGATGGGCGAGTGCTTTTTAACTATTTTTACATAGGGGACGTCGGGTGGCTCTCCAGTTCTAAGCCCAGTTAGCACTATTTTATCGGCTTTCCCTCTCCAGGCCAAGTCATACAATACATCCTTGATAACCGTTTCAATCTCTAGCGGCTTAACCACGTTTTTCCAGTATGTAGCTAGTAAGTACAAATCGCCCGCGTGCTTAACCATGAAGTCAGCGTATATCTCGACTTCAGGGTAGTTATGTATCAGCTCTCTCATTAAGGGAGCCTCTGGCTCAATAAGACCGCTATCCGAAACTATTGTTTGCACCAAGGAGTTTACCCTAATGAACCTAGCTCCAGTAGCGGTTGCAACGGCATAAGCTTCTCTCCCGGAGTTCCTGAGAATATTAACTCCTACCTTGAATCTCGTTTTTTCAACAACGGCTCTAGTTATTCTCGTCATAACAGCGATCGTGAGGGGGTCTTCAACTCTTTTTTTGTATGGGTAGTCACCGTAATTCTCGATTATTACTCCGTCGTAGCCCTGCTCCTCCAGGATTTTTGATTCGCTAACAGCGATGCTAACTATCTCATCGATGCTTTTTTCGCTCTTCGTATACATGGATGGGAGCCTGGGTAGATGGACTACCCCTATAACTTCTACCATAACAATCGCTTAGGTTAAAATATTGAGATGGAAAGTCTAAAAAATTATTTGTGTGTATCATTCAGCTTATTTTTATAAATCTCTCCATTCTTCATAACTAGGACGATGTTGTCGGTGTTAAGGAGGCATTTCGGATTCTCTATTGGATTTTCTTTCACAACTATGAGGTCAGCGGAGTAGCCTGGAGCTATTCTACCAATTTCTTTATGTAGGCCTACTGCTTCAGCTGCGGTGCTTGTAGCTGCTCTGAGAGCTTCAATAGGGGTCATACCGATTTTCTCTATTAACAACGTGATTTCAAGCGAGTTCCCGCCCATTGGGAAGAAGCCTCCCACGTAGTCTGTCCCCGTCGCTATTTTCGCTCCTCGATTGTAGGCTTTCTTTATGTTCTCAATATGTGCTTCATAGACTTCGCGTGACTTCTTTAACCCCCACTCGGGGACCCCTATCTTGTCCCCTATCTCCAGCAGTCTATGAACAATGGAGAATGTTGGCACTAGGATAGCGTTGTTTTTAATTGCTAGCTCTATTCCCTCATCATCGATGAAGATGGCGTGGGCAATCACCTTCACTCCTCCTATTAGCGCGTTCTTTATGCCCTCGGCGCCCTGCGCGTGCGCGTGAACAAATCTCCCAGCTGCGCGTGCCTCATCAACTATAGCCTTTATCTCTTCGGGAGTGAACTGCCTGTACTCTGGCCTGTCTTTCTGGCTTAGCACCCCACCCGTAGCCATTATTTTGATGAAGTCAGCATCCTCTCTCAGAGCGTACCTCGCTGCTTTTCTGCATTCATCAGCCCCATCGCATATGAGCGTCATGAGGGGCCTAAGCTTTTTTGAGCTACGGTAATCCACCCAATCTATTGGCAGGTAATGAATATCGCCGTGGCCAAATGTTGGGGAGAGAGGAAGCCCGGCAGCGACCACTCTTGGCCCACATATTGTTCCCTCCTCGATAGCTGGCTTAAGCTTCGCAGCAATCAATCCCCCCGCATCACCGACTGTAGTGTAGCCAGCCATGATTAGCTTGAACAAATCGGATGCCGCTCTCACAACGAATGTTTCATATGGCGTAACAAGGGGCTCCTTGACGAAGTCACCTGTCCTCATGCCCACTAGATGTAGATGAGCATCTATGAGGCCGGGCATCAGAAACTTGCCGTCAAGGTCTATTACCTGGGCGTCTCTTGGTATCTCAGCTTTTGTATCTCGAGCTACATCAACTATTCTTCCCGAGTCAACAATGACAACTCCTTTAAATACATTATCAATACCATCAAAAACCGTTGCGTTGATTAAAGCGTATTTAGCCATGAAGACACGCTCCTGTTTTTTGTAGAATCGTTTCTTCTGGTGCAAAGCTATAAATCATTTTTGTCGTTTTTGTAACGCACATAAAGATTAATTATATGAAAAGCTAAGTCTTAATGGTGGTTTTTTCTGTACAAGGCTGTCCCATACGCTGATGCTTTAAGATTAATAAAGAGGGAAGCGATAGCCGAGCTGGCTGTTATGAGGAAAAGACCCATTGAGGCAGTGGGCAGGTCCTCGCATCTGAGGTCACCATTCCCAACAACGCTCCTCCACACCCAACAGTGGTTTTTGATGGGTATGCTGTTAAAAGCGAGGACACGCCTGGTACTCTGGTGGTTATTGATAGGGATAGGTGTTACGGTGAGGTTGAGCTCGAAAGAGGATATGCCATAAGGGTTAACACAGGGGATCCCCTCCCCAAGGGCTCTGATGCCGTGGCCCCGCTCGATCAGTCATCATGGTTGACGAGAATCATGTCAAGGTTCCCAGGATACCGAGAGGGCTGAACGTAGATGAGCCGGGGCATACGGGGTTAAAGGAGAGGTCATAGCAAATAGGAACTATCCCCTGGGGTACGCGACAGCAGTTGTTCTTGACTACATGGGCTTGATGGTGGATGTTTACGAGAAGCCTAGGGTAATTTTAATGAGTATTCATGGAGGATACGATGTTACTGGCTTGCTTTTCGCTAAGTTGATAAGTTACTATGTGCCCTGGGTTGACTACAAGTACATAAGGATAGCTACAGGGCTGAGCTACAATGAGCTTAGCTCACATCTTCGTGGCTATCACGCTGGCATTATTATTGGTGGGGCAGGGCCAAGCAAAAACGATTTACTCGAGAAGTTCGTTGAAAAAGGCATAGGTAACGTGGTATTTCGAGGAGTGGACATAAAAGGAGGAAGGCCTTCAAGCCTAATAAAACTCGATGGCAAACCGGTACTATGGATTTCAGGCCCACCGGCAACATTTTCCTCAACCTATTTTCTACTAGCATTGCCATTCCTGAAGAGCCTAGGCAAATGCGAGGAGCAGTGCTACATTGGTTACTTGAAGGCAAAATTGATGAACGAATACCCTCACGACAAGCCAACAGGCTTATATGTAAAACTAGTGTACAAGGAAGACGGCGTGGAGGCTTACCTATTATCACAAGAGAAGCAGCGAGTAATGAACTATTTATTAATACCAAGGTCGCATGGAGTAGCAGTAATAACTAGTAGAACAAGCTACGGAAGTTTCGTGCCTGTTTTTTATCTTCCATGATATTCACAATTTTTACATAATTTTTAAAACATGTTTATTAAACATGAAAAAACTCTCGGAAAAGTTGTGTTGCGAAAAACTTTATTCCAGGTCCAGGTACCTATTATCAGCTCAATTACAATTGAAAACCTCGCCTTTTAAGGCGGGGAGGAGGTCAGTGGGCTTTTAGCGGAGGATAAAATATTTCTTGAAAAATTATTTAAGGTTTTTTGAATACAATTCTTAAAATTTAAATAATATATTTTATATATAATTAAATAAAGGTTGGTGACCAATGACTAGAGAAGAAGATGTAAAAACGACTAGAAGAAACTTCATTGTTGGAACAATAGGCGGATTGGTAGGCTTAATCTTAGGCGTCGCTATAGGCTCGCAGGCATCGCCAAGAAAAATTGTGAAAACAGCCACTGAGACTAGAATCGTTACTAGTGTATCGACAATAACGGTTACGGAAACAATAACGCAAAGCGCCACTGCGACCGTAACCAGCATACCTACACAGACAGCCACACCATCAATCCCTGAGGAGCTAAAGCAGAAATTCCAAGCATTATTGCCAAACGCATCAAAGTTTTATCCAGTAATGAAAAACGATGAGGTTCTGTACTACCGGGCTTACAGCTCAGATTACAAGCTAGTGGGATATGCATTTGAAACAAAGGTATATGCTCCCACAGATAGATTTTTGGTTTACGTAGCTGTAGACCCCTCTTTTAAGATTGTTGCTATAGACGTTGAGCAAGCGCCAGACTCTATGACGATGATGAACCCAAGGATTCTTACTTCTGACTTCGAGAATCAGTTCATAGGCTTGTCAGCCAACGACCTTGCTCTGTCGCCCGAAGGGAAAATAGATGCGGTAACCGGTGCTACTATTTCTTCTGGAGCTATAGTTGATGCTGTTAAAAAAGTCATTATAGAAATTATGCAGAGAGAAAAAGCGTAAAAATGTTTTTAAATAAACTATTACCAGTCATTGATACATTATCTAAGCTTTGCTATGATAACTTAACTGAAATCTTTAGCTTCTGAGGAGCAATGATAATTTGAAAGAGAACAGTTATCTGTAGTATATAGTAAATTGGTATTTTTACTAGTCAATACAAAGTAATTTGAGGAAATGACATCCTTGTGGAGGAATAAGCCTAAAATGCGTGTCACTGCTTCAGCCCCAGGCAAAATCACCCTTTTTGGGGAGCACGCAGTTGTTTATGGATATCCAGCCTTGGTGGTAGCGATTAACAAGAGGATATACGCTATTGCTGAATTGAGAAGCGATGACGTCGTGAAAATCTCTGCGAAGGACCTCAGGGTCCCCGGTATAGTTGTTTCTTATGTGGGAAACGAGGTTGTGCTGGAAACGGATTACGGGGCTGTTCTCCCAGCGATAGCATATATAAACAAAGCGATCGAGATTACCTCTGAGTATTTAGGAGTAAAGAGAGGGGTTAACATCGAGATAAAATCAGAGATGCCCGTTGGGGCAGGGCTTGGCACTTCAGCAGCGGTAGCTGTATCAACAATAGCTGCTTACGCAGCAGTGAATGGCTATGAGCTAAAGGCCGAGGAAATAGCCGATCTTGGCTGGAAAGTTGAGAGAGCTGTGCAGGGCATAGCTTCCCCCATGGATACGTCAATTACGAGTCTCGGAGGCTTTCTCAAAGTTAGGTACAAGGATAACGCCGTTGAAAGAATACCTATATCCATCGGGAAGAATCTTCCCTTGATTATTGGGTATGTGGAGCGAGAAGCAAAGACGAGGGACATGGTCGCTTTAGTTAGAGATAGGTTGAACAGGTATCCAGATATATATGGAAGAATCCTCGAGATGATAGGAATAATAGTGGAAAAAGCGAACCAAGCTCTCACAAGCAATGACTTTAAGCAGCTAGGAGAGCTGATGAACCTTAACCATGCTTTATTGGAGGCTTTAGGCGTCTCTACACGCAAGTTAAACGAGCTTGTATATGTAGCGCGGGAGGCTGGAGCATATGGAGCCAAGCTTACGGGGGCCGGCGGAGGGGGATGCGTCATTGCTCTTGTACCCGAGAAACAAGACCTCGTTGAGCTAGCCATGAGGATACATGGATCAATGGTTATGAAGACAGAGCTAGGAGATGAGGGCGTGAGAATAGATAAGGTCGAGATAAGCTAGGGCTTAATTGATTATCATGCTTCTCTTAAATGAATAACATCTCCCGAGTATATCTTCCTAAATTCGCCCTCGCCTGTCTTTACAAGTAATGCTCCATCCGGAAGCAAGTCCACAGCTAAACCCACTATTTTCTCGTTATCCATGATTACTTCTACCATCTTATTTAAAGTATATGACAGCTTTTTCCATTCCTTTATAATCTTTTTCTCTTCTCCTCTAAGTAGTAATGAGTACTGAGCATCCAGCTCACGCAGAATTGATAAAAATATCGGTATTCTATTAAGCTTTTTCCCCGCGGCGCTGCTTAAAGTCGCCGCTAATTTTGTTAGCTCGGGCGGCAACGTGTTATTTACATTTACGCCTATACCCGCAATAATATAATGTACTTTATCTGCCTCCAGCTTCCCCTCAACGAGTATTCCTCCAACTTTCTTTCCGTTATACAAAACATCATTCGGCCACTTCAGCTTTACCTCTAGTCCAGTAGACTTCCTAATGCCGCTTGCCACGCCCACGCCTATGGCTAATGTGACTAGCTGTAAATTTTTCGCGAAGGGAGGTCTTAATATAACTGAGAACCAAAGCCCACCTTCAGAGGCGGACCAGCTTCTCCTAAGCCTTCCTCTCCCACGCTCCATTTTTTCAGCTATAACAACCGTCCCCTCGCTGGCTCCCTCAATAGCGAGCGATTCAGCAATATCTTGGGTAGAAGAGCATGCGGGCAGATAATATACGCTATATTTTACATAGGTGTTCAAGTTCTTCACATAAAACGACAGGTTAGACAAGTCGTCTATCATAACTAACCTGTAGCCCAGCCTTGGGTGTACATCCACTGGGTAGCCCTTAGCTATTAGTTTCTTTATTATCCTGTTTACGGTAGCTCTGGAAACACCTAGCATCGATGCAAGGTTTGTCCCCGACACATAGTTTTGGGAGGAAGAAAGAATCTCTATCACTTTGTCCTCTATGCTCAAGTCACGGCACCACTAATTTATTTTTCTTCACCAAAAATAATTGTGCTTCTCGTTGCCAGCGATTCAGCTGTTTGTAAAGCGGAGTACAGTGATAAATTAATGAAAGCCTTAACCGATATAATTACTATTTTAATGCGGCTAAATCTGGAGCCTGGGTCGTAGTTAACGCTATAGGTCCTGTATGCAAGAGACCACGTGTCTGGGAAGAATTTCATGAATTTAATAGCCAAAGCGATAGCTACTGCAGCGTTAACGGATATTCTCTTGAAGAGCTTTATTAAACCAGTAGTGGTCACATACTTAGCGAAAATAAAAGAAAGTATTACAAATATGAACATTTTAATGTTGCTCAAAGCCAGAGACTCATAAACGATTTTGTCAAAAACCATAATCTGAGCAATCACTGACGATAACGTAAAGAAGCCCTGGAAAAATATCACGAACTTCAACATGGATTTGACGTTAATTCTAAGCAACAGAGATATCGATAGGGCAATAATAGCTATTGCTAGCAAAACAAGCATGTTTAGATTTAATATTACTATAATAGAAATAAACAATGTGGAAACAATTAGTAAAAAGGTTCTGGAAACATCTTTATCAATCATTATTCCATCTCGACCAGCGTACCTTTATTTAAATTGTATCTTCTTTCAAAGTTCAAAGCAAATTTCATGTCATGAGTCGTGATGATGATGCTGATACCCTCGTCAATTAGCTTTTGAATGGTTTCAAGCAAGCTTTTTTTCGAATTGCAATCAAGGCCGATTGTGGGCTCGTCTATCAATATAATCTCTTTGTTTGAAAGATAAGCTAGTGCTAAGGATAGTAGCCTTGCTTTGCCGATGCTTAGATTATAGCTCATGAGGTTTTCGTCTAGACCGAAGTGTTCAGCTACATATCTGATGTTCTCTTTTCTTTTATTGAACTTCTGTAATATTTCGGCAACGGGGACATTGTCAAACCAATATATAGGTGTCTGTGGGATGATAAAAACCTTACCATTTAGTCTTCTAGTTCCCTTGCAGTTAATTGAGCACGCTATCCCCCACATTAACGTTGTTTTTCCACTGCCGTTCGCCCCGTAAATAGCTACGGCTTCTCCACGCTTGACTTCCAGGCTTATTGGATTAATTATTCTTTGGCCATCATGAAAGCACGAATAATTCTCTAAGACCAAGGCCGTATCACCATGCTTGTTGCGAACTAGTGGCAAACCCTCATAACAATTATCCTGCACATTGTCCAGTTTTACAATGTAGTCAGCATATTTAGCGGCTTCATCTCTGTGGTCAACTACAATAACGATGGAGTCGCTAGCCTCAGCATAATTTTTCATCAAGCCCATCACGTAGTTATATGTTGACTCATCTAGGTGGGATGTTGGTTCATCAAGCAATAATAGCTTGGCCTTTTGTAGATAAGCCAACTTAACTAAAAATAGGTATAATTGCCCATCAGAGAGTTCATGCATGCTCTTATCTAATAAGTTGTTATCAATTATCGATGATTGGTCTATATGCAATCCAAACAGTGATAGCTCCTCCCTTGGAGTCGAACCTATAAAGTAGCTATATGGGTCCTGCGGAACATAAGTTATTAACGCTTTCTTTAATGCCTGGATTGGGGGGTGCTCGAATACTTTTACCTCCCCGCTTACCTGGAAACCTCTGTAAAACTCAGGAATTAATCCGGACAAAACGCGGAGCAAAGTTGTTTTTCCTGAACCAGTGCTTCCGCGAAGCAGAACAAAGCTTCCTGAATCAAGCTCAAGATTGAAATTTTTCAAAATAGTTTTCTTGTTAATTTTTACGCTTAAGTTACTCACTACCACTTTTTTAATCAATTTTCAGCCCTCTTGATTCTATTAGCTTTGCTATGTTCTTCGAGAGCACTATTGCAAGCAAATTATCAACGAAAAGGTCCTGTGGAATAAAAACAAGAACGGATGCAATGAATAAGGGCGCAAGCTTGCTGTTAGTATAGAAATGAACAAAGCTAGATACGTTAATGCTCCATGAGTACAAACCATGATTTTCTAAGGCGTATCTTGCGAAAACGAGAAATCCAAACAAGTAAACAGGCAGGGTAGATATGAACGATAGGCCTAGAAGAACAGCTGTATCAATTCTGTTTAAATTAACCAAGGTCTTACTTCTCGATTTTAGATATGCTCTTGTTAGAATACTCATTAGAAAAGAAGCTATAGGAAACATAGCGATATAGCCACCGGTATAACCAAGTAAAACGGCCACGCCTCCTCTGAGTCCTGAGGCTAGGGGTAATCCTAGAGCAATTAATAGTATGTAGAGAAGCTGTGAAGCTAGCGCGTATCTAGGCTGTAATAGCAATCCACTAAGCATGACACCGAGGTTCTGCATGGTATATGGGATAGGGCCTATATGAAAAGATACTTGGGCAAGAATCCCAGTCATGACGGCAAGTGCAACCGTTAATGAAATAATAACAAATTTATTCAAATATGCATCGCCTTTCTGAAACCGTTTCACTTCAAAAAAAGATTTTTTCTAGATAATATACATTATTCCCGAGCAAGCTAGACATTTAAAAAAGTTCATAAGGAAAAAAGTATAATAACCAAATTGTTACGTTGATCTTACCTTGCTCAATGCTTCTTTAGCTTTCTCTAACGTAAATACTCCTTCCTTAAGCATTAGCTCAACTACTTTGTCCACCTCGTTGGGAGACGCGCCGGCTGCCAGGGCTAGTTGGCGTGCATGAAGCTTCATGTGGCCTTTTTGTATTCCCTCGGTGGATAAGGCTTTCAATGCGGCTAGATTTTGTGCTAGACCCACCGCTGCCATGACCTCGGCTAGCTCCTTGGCTGTCGAGACCCCCAATACCTTTAGTGCTAGTCTAGCCATGGGGTTAGACCTTATAGAGCCACCCACTGTTCCTACCGCTAACGGGACCTCTATGTATCCATCGAGATACCCGTTCTCGTCTTTTTGCCATATTGTTAGCGGTTTGTATCTTCCATCTTTACAGGCGTATGCGTGAGCCCCTGCCTCTATGGCTCTTGTATCCTGCCCCGTAGCGAGGGCAACCGCTACTATGCCGTTCATTATTCCCTTGTTATGCGTAGCAGCTCTGTATGGGTCAGAGGCCGCGAAAGCCCATGCATAAACTATTCTATCAACAACTTCTTCACCGCCAATGGAGGTTGGAGGCACCTTGGTCCACGCCCTGACTATTCTTTTGTCAGCTAGGTTGGATATTATTCTGAGAAGAACTTTGCCGCCAGTTATATCCTCAATTAAGGGCGCTACAGCTTCAGCCATCGTGTTTGCTATGTTCGCTCCCATAGCGTCTTTTACATCAACTATTAAGTGAATGATGAGCATTTTTCCCAACGGAGTATCTATGACTCTCGTCTCGATGTCTTTGGCGCCGCCGCCTATTTTGACCAAGAACTCGTTCGTTGAGTTCGCTAGGTCAAGCAACTCTTTTTTTCTCTCGAGAATCTTGGTTGCGGCGATGTAGGGTGAGCCAAGCTTTATGACCTGAACCTGAGCTATCATGAGTTGTTCCGAGGCTATTGACCTTATGCCTCCTCCATCCCTGGTCCACTTAGCAGCGTTTGATGCAGCGGCCACCACCGAGGGCTCTTCTATAACCATTGGCACTAAGTAATCCTTGTTGTTTATCAAAAAGTTGGTGGCTACAGCGAATGGTAGCTCGAATGTACCTATAACGTTCTCTATCATTTTATCCGCTATATCAAGGGTTAATCTACCAGTCTTCTTCAGTAGAGAAGCTTCCTCTTCGCTTAGGTCAGAGAACTCTTTCACTAATCTGATTCTCTCATCTAGGGGGAGGTTGTAGAATCCAGGTATCCTTGAGGTTTTTGTCATAACATGTCAGCTCGAAGTAATTGTTATCGCTTATAGTCTAAAAATGTTTCGCTAAAAATCGAATGAAAAGCTAAAGTAAATCAGCATTCAGTATTAAATAAGGCTTAGAGTTAATTATACACTAAAACTGTGTTGGTGTTGTGCTTGAGGAGAAAATATTCTGATGAGGAATTGTTGCTAATACTGGAAGATGCTAGAAAACAGATGATAGAGCTAAAAGCTAAGCTCGATGCCCTGCTGGAAAAACTCGATGAACTAGAGAGAGAATGCATGCAATCCTAGAGAGTCATGGCTAAACGTATTAGCATAAACGTAATTACTGAGGTAGCGTAATATATTGTACTTGGTTATAGGTGAGCTTTTTTGTTTAAGCTATCAGCAAGCTTCTCCGATATATGCATGAAGAGTGAGAATAATCTCTGCAGATTCAAGCCGTATCTACCAATAGGCTATGTTAACGGAGAGGGCGGTATTCTGAGGAAGAAATCCCCGATAAACAATGAGGACATAGCGTTAATCGAGCTACTAAGCGTTGAGCAAGCAGTTAGGGGAATAGACGTTTTGTATGAAGAAGGCAGATGGAAAGCCAGAAACACTCCTGGAGAAAAAAGATTAGACATCCTATTTAGAGTAGCCCAGAGAATCGAGGAGCTCAAAGAAGACTTCATAAACGCGCTCGTCTATGATGCGGGAAAACCCATAGAAACCGCGCGCGGCGAGGTCACAGCTAGCCTCGATAGAATCAAGAAAGCCATGATGGACCTCAGAGAAATAAGAGGGGATCATATCCCCGGGGACTGGGATATACATACCCTCGAAACAGAGGGCCTTGTTAGGAGAGAGCCCTACGGAATTGTAGCTATCATAACGCCCTTTAACTACCCATTATATGACGTTGTAATGAAGTTTGTGAGTGCTTTTATAGCGGGGAACGCCCTTATAATAAAACCATCTACAGAAGCACCTATGCCTGCTATACTGTTTGTTAAAGCTGTCCTTGACTCAGGTTTTCCAGCTAAAAGCATAATGCTCGCCTTAATGAAAGGTAGTGATTTTTCAAAAGTTCTGAGAGACAAGAGAATAGCAGCAGTTATGTTTACCGGTAGCTCCGAGACTGGGAAAAGAATACTGGTGGACGGCGGCATAAAAAGTTACCTTCTAGAGTTGGGTGGGGGGGATCCTGCAATTGTCCTTCGTGACGCTAATCTTGAGCAGGCAGCAACCGATGTAGTAAAAGGAATCATTTCGTACTCCGGTCAAAGATGCGATGCAATAAAGCTCGTATTGGTTGAGGAGCCAATTTATGAAACTTTCAAAAACCTCTTGATAAGTGAGATGAAGAAGCAGGTAGTAATAGGAGACCCCAGGGAGCCTGGGACAACCGTTGGCCCCCTAATCAATAAAGATTCAGTAATTCTTTTCTTAGATGCGGTTAAAGACGCCGTTGAGAAGGGAGGAAAAATACTGTTAGGCGGTAGGGCTTTAAAGGATAATTACGTTGAGCCAGCTCTTATTGAGATAGATAAGGAGAAAGTAAGGGAGACAAAGGCTTATCAACAAGAAATTTTCGCGCCCATAGCCCTTCTAGTAAAGGTCAACGACCTCGACGAGGCAATAAAAATAGCTAACGGTAGGCCATATGGTCTCGACGCAGCGATTTTCTCAAAGAATATAGACTGGATAAGAAAAGCCATAAGGCTACTGGAGGTAGGAGCCGTATACGTAAATATGTTCCCGAGGCACGGTATAGGTTACTATCCTTACGGAGGAAGAAAAGAGTCTGGCATAGGCATAGAGGGTATAGGGTACAGTATAAACTACGTTGCAGCATATAAATCAGTTGTATTCAACTACAAGGGAGCAAGAGTCTGGGAGTACTACTAGTTTTTCAAAAAACAAATATTCTTTTTACATATAGTATTGTAATGATAAAAAATGGAATCTAAGCTGTACGTAGCAATAGACATAAGTGCTGATGGCTTGATAGATGAACTAGAAAAAATAGGAGCTAGGCTCATAGATAAGAACCGCATAATCATTCCAGTTGAGCATCTAAAAGAAGCGGAGAAGATAATCGGAAAAAGCATCATTATTAATGAAGAAGAAATTCAGTACATACTCAAGAAAGTTGAGGGCGTAAATAAACAGGTTATAGTGGGCGAGACGAAACAGAAATCGCAATTTGGCTTTGAGGCCGACATAAAGTATCATCATAACCACTATGTCCTAACTATCCCCAGGACTGGGCAAGAGCTTAAGGTCCCTAGAGAGGTGGTTGATGCATATATAAAAGTTATATCTTTGCTGAAGAAAAAGGGCAAAAAAATTATTAAGAAAAGAGATTTGGTTTCAATGGTTTTTCGAGAGATAGGCTTATACAAACTCTATGAGAAAAACGGTGATTTCTACTGGGAAGCCTTCTATGGTGATAGGAGAAACTACCACATATATTACTATGGACCTATAAAAATCATTGAAAGCTGGAAACTCATAGAAGTATTACCAAGCGATAAAATCATGATACACTGAACTTCTCTCCGCCCTGAAGATCGAGGCCTTCAGTTATAAAGATATCTTCCCTAGTCTTCGGGGGAAATCCCTGTGTCCAGAATAGATTTAATCCTAAGTGGGGTTCTTCTGATTTTCAGGCAGCCAATCCTGTATTCTCCTCCAGAGGTGGGGTAAATACCGATGACATGAATAGGTATTTTTTGTTTCTCCATATATTGCAGAAACTCATCTAGAATCCTCAAATCATCTAATACCAAGGTGAAATCCTCGTCACTCATCTCTCCTTTCTCCGTCTTTGCAACAGTCTCGATAGGCGGCTCTAGCAGAGCTTTTCCGAGCTTAACATAGACTTCTTCCCCAAAATTGTAGCCATTCTTCATAAGCTCGTACTGGCGAAATATCTCCCTCAGAACTCTCGGGAAAATATACGTTCTTCCCTCTTCGAAAAAGAACCTCATGCCTTCTCTAATGTCTCCTATGTTCGTCGAGGTCATTGTATACTTAACTCTAACCTCATTATTCATACTCTTGATAACAAAGCCCTCAATTCCCTTCTCTTCTAGTTGAACGGATAAATCAATAATTCTGCGAAACTCCTCCGGCTTGTAGAAACCATAGCTTTTGGGGATCTTCAAGCCATATTCAGTTGCAATTGAGTCTCTCTTTTTTATTGACAAAAACTCTCTTTCCTGCATCATATCAAAAACAATGTAATCAAAAGATACATTTCTATATCCTTCATACCTCACGTAAGGGTTATCCATACCTATAGCTTCTCCGCATAATATGAGGTCAGGGTAGTCTTGGAAGAGCTTCCTTAATTTTTCTCCATAAAGCTTTAATATTTTGTAGTGAGTGTACGGGCAGATGTTACCGCCTCTCGTAAGGGAAACTATTTTCTCACCTATTGCCGCAACACGTACGTTGTAGCCATTGATTTTTTCTTCAACCACAACTTCCTCTTTGAAAATATCCCTGATTTTCTCAAGTATAAGTAGCCTGGGTATAGGTGGATATCCTGGAATGACCCTGGAGACCGACGTGCTGGTGTCATGAATAATACTTGTTCCCTCAGGATAGCCGAGCATCTCCCTCTTGAAGACGAGGATTAACAGGTCTTTGTGAACGATTTTTTTAGTAGACCTAGACTTAAGTATTGTTCTGGCTTTCTCTGAAGCAATGCCGAGAGTATCAACCAGTATGTCCTCGAGATTCATGATTATCTCCACTTAGATTGTGAGGAGAAGTCAGAAAGGGAATTTTTCTTCAATGCCCATTGGGCTCGGATTACCGTCGTCTCATCACACCATGTCTTACTATTTATTCTTTAGGTAAATATCTTTGGAAAGCCTCTACTAGCCTCTTGAGGGTCTCAACAAAGCTTTGAGAATCAAGAGTTATTATCCCAAGTGTTCTTCCAAGTTTTTTTATACCTTCATCATTGCTAACTATAACGCCTTTTAGCTCAAACGCTAATAGTAAGACATCGAAGTCTTCTGGGCTATCAATTATTCCTTTACGGATGGTTTCCCTGAATTTCTCTCGTAGCTCATGAATTAGCTTTCCAATTTCTCTTTTGTCACTGCAGCTCTTTTTGACATATTCCTCTGATATCTTCAGTGCTTTTACATATCTCCTGCGCATCTCCATGATATACTCCCACATAACTATGCTGGGAATATTGAGAGAGAATTTATCAGGGCTCTTAGGGATTATCCAAGCCTCCAGCCTTGAGACTATATCTACAGGTATGCCCGATGAGAGAAGGATCCTCCTTAGCTCTGTTTGAACTGTAGGCGTAGTATAGAATACTGGTCCGATGAGGATTCTCGCTTGTTCAAGGAGCTTAGCGAGTTTATCCAACGCTTCTTCGGTTGTAAGCGCTAAAAAACTATCTCTAAGCCTGTTATCGGTAAATAAGCTTGTATCTAGCACGAAAATCATGGATTTTTCAGCGTGCATATCGCATCATCTTTCCTTTATTCTTTGAGTAGATAGTTTAAGTGTTATCTCATCCTCTACTTTAAGCAATGCGTCTTTTACGCTTATGTATCCCAAGCTTTCTTCTCTTCTGTTCTGGACAATTAGGAATTTCTTATCACGCGTCCTCTTTAGTGCCCTTAACGCCTTACTCACAGACTCATCCATATATACAAAAGAAAAATCAGGGAAGGCAATAACCCAGGGCTTAGAGCCTTTAATCTTATTGACAACACCCCCGTCCTCCGTGACGTTGTACAGGTACTGTAAAAGATCTTCCATCATGATTAAGCCAACTAGGTTTTTGGCATAAGTTACTCCTATTAGCTCTGGCTCGTTAGGTGCTGATAAATTGTTTAAAATATCAGTAATGGAGGCTTCATGTTCTACTAATACTAACTCTTTCACAAATAACTCCTCTACTCTAATTCCAACATTAGATTTCCAAGTGGATATGTAGAGAAGAGAAGATATGGAGAACTCGCCTATCAGCTTCTCATCATGGGTAATATAAATTTCATAATCCCCTTTACTATGGAGTAGGTTAACGATGGTTTCTGGGGTAAAATCGAAAACCTCAACTGGTTTTGCCTGTTCAATTTTTATATCAGTGTTGTCGATTGGCGTATACAAAGTGTTCTCGATAATTTCCTCGCGAAATATCTTTTCCAAGAGCCAATTAGCAAGCTTCACTTTGCTTATTTTTCCAACAAGCTTTCCATCGGAGTTAATTATGGGAATAGTCGAATTGAAATTCACGAACGAATTCTCCAAAAGCGTTTTAACAGTGTCCGTTATGTAAACTTTGCTTGTCGGAGGGTAGGTACCAAGAAGTAGCTTCATAACGTTTTTCTCCGATATACTCTTTGTGGCAAGAAATAAAAAATATAATCTTGATGACACGGGCTTAATAAATGTGTGATGATTAAACCCTTATTGTAGCTAGAAAAAGGAAGAGGGATTCAGTTGTCTAGTTTTACAGGGAGCGCTACGAATTTTGGCTCACGATTAATGGAAATCTCGAAAAAATGGTTAATTGAATGGGAAAAACATGGTGTAAATGAAGCTAATATCGACGAGAGCAAGCCGAAATTTTTTGTTACAGCGGCTTTTCCATACACTAATGGCCCGTTACATCTAGGCCATGCTCTTACTTACTCTATACCCGATGTAGTGATTAGATACAAGAGGATGAAAGGATACAACGTTCTATTTCCGATGGGATTTCACTTCACTGGCACACCAATAATTTCAATATCAGAATCAATAGCGAAGAGAGATGAGAAGACTATTAAGAGGCTCTTAGACGATGGTGTTCCAATAGAAGTTATAGAATCATTCGCAAATCCAATTAATCTTGCACTTTATTTCAAGGACCGCGCCATCAATTCGCTGAGAAATATGTTATTTATGATTGATTGGAGAAGGTCATTTACCAGTGTCGATAAAGAGTTCCAAAAATTTGTTGAATGGCAGTTCCTTAAACTAAGGGATGCTGGATACATAGTTCAGGGCACACACCCCGTGGGTTGGTGTCCATTTCATCAGAGCCCAGTGAGCATGCATGATACCCTTAACGATGTTGAACCCGAGATACAGGAATTTACTCTAATCTTCTTCCGCGACGAAGAAAACATCATTTATCCGGTAGCTACACTCAGGCCAGAGACCGTTTACGGAGTAACAAACTTATGGGTAAATCCGGAGGCAACGTATGTACTTGTGGAAGTCGATGGGCAGAGAATGTTATTATCGCAAGAAGCATCTTACAAGCTGTCTTTCCAGAAAAAAGAGGTAAAACCATTAATGAGCATTAAGGGCTCCTCCCTAGTTGGAAGAAAAGTTGTGAACCCTTTAACGATGGAGAAAATAGAAGTTCTGCCGGCAGGATTCGTTGACCCTGACACTGGCTCGGGAATCGTGATGAGCGTGCCAGCTCACGCTCCTTTTGACTACGCAGCCCTAAAGGAAATAGGATACGAAAATACTTTGAAGCCGATTTCCATTATTGATATAGATGGCAAGCCGAGTTTACTTGGGGTAGAGGTCGTTGATAACCAAGGTATAAAAACTGCAAGTAAAGAGGAAGATAGAAAAAAACTGGAGGAACTAACCAAGGATGTTTATCTCAGAGAGTTTAGCTCAGGCTCGATGTCCAGGAACTTGTCGAGCAGAGTGTGCGGGGAGCACATTTATTTAAGCATAGCTAAAAGCATTGAGGGTAAGCCGGTGAAGGAGGCTAGAGAGTATCTAAAGGAAGTAATTATTAAAATGAAGTTAGGTGATGTGTTCTACGAAATAGCTAACAAGCCTGTCTATTGTAGATGCGGTACAAAGGTTGTTGTTAAGATAGTCGAGAACCAATGGTTCATAAACTATGAGGATGAAAATTGGAAGAAAAAGGTATATGATGCACTGCGGGGCATAGATATAGTTCCGAAGGATTATAGAGAACAATTCGTTAACACTGTAGAATGGTTAAAGAAGAAAGCGTGTGCTAGAAGCAGAGGTCTAGGAACACCGCTACCATGGGATAAATCTTGGATTATTGAGAGTCTAAGCGACTCGACTATATACATGGCGTTTTACACGGTAATCCACAAAATAAGGATGCATGGAATTAACCCCGAAAAATTGACGCCAGAGTTCTGGGACTACGTTATGCTGGGAAAAGGCGATGTGAATCGATTAAGTGCGTCTGTGGGAATAGATAAAGGAATTCTAGAGGAGATGAGAAAGGAATTTGATTACTGGTACCCTCTAGATAACCGTCATAGCGGGAAGGACCTTATACCTAATCACCTTACATTCATGGTGTTTAACCATGTGGCTATATTTCCACCAGAGAAATGGCCAAAACGAATAGTTGTTAACGGTCACATTATGGTTGAAGGAATGAAAATGAGCAAGAGCTTGGGGAATTTCATCACCATTGATAAAGCTTTAAAAGAAGTCAGCCCAGATGTGCTTCGATTATCACTCATCTTAGGAGCAGAAATAGGCAACGATGTTAACTACACTAAGCAGTTGACCACAACGGTTACCGAAACACTAGAGGGCATCTATGAGCTGGTGGTCTCAGTTAATTCCTCGGGACATGTTACTGAGGAATATATGAGCGAGAGTACAGTATTTTTAGAGAAGACACTGGAAACAAAGCTACACAGATTACTGCGAGAGATAAATGAATTGATGGAGAATTATAAATTCAGAAGCGCAGCTATAAAGATTTATCACGAGATAAACAATGAGCTGAAGCTTCACTTTAAAATCAATGGTCTGTACAGAAGCGATTTGATAAACAGGATAATTGAATCATGGATAAAACTAATGTCCCCCTTTACGCCGGCCTTTGCTGAGGAATTATGGCACCTAACAGGTCACAAAAGCTTTGTCGTCAACGAATCATGGCCTGACCCAAGCATGTTTGCGAAAAGCGATGAGCACGCTCTTTTCCTTAAGTACATTGATACTATTGTTGATGATATAGGTAATCTAAGGAATCTTTTCTCTGATAAGAAAGAGGTAATTATAGTTGCTTCGTCCTCCAAACCATGCTATCCAGCAAAGGCTAAGGGTTATCTAGCTAATAACAACCAGTTAAGAGAGCTAACAAGACTGCTTGCTCGAGAAGGGGTACCCTCGCCGCATGATTATGCAAGGAGAATAATTGCCTTCCTGAAGAATTTAACTATGGATGAGCTCAACAAGATTGAAAAATTATGTGAATACGAGGTGGAAATACTGAGAAAAATGTCCAGTTACCTAGAAGGGTTATTGAACTTGAAGATAGAAATATTAAGTGAAGAGGCACCTGAAGCTCAAGAATACATAATTAAGAAAAAACAGTCTCCGCTTCCAATGAGACCCGTTATTATCTTTAAATAACAAAAAACCACGCTGAACAAGCGTTGCGAAACAGGAGCAATAAGTCAATCAAAAAGAGCCTTTAGAGAGATAGATTTTTTTATTTTCATGAGCAACTCGTCCATGGAGAGCATGTTTATTAAATTAACATGAGTGGTCGCTAATTCAAGGGATGATTTAATGGCATCATCACAGCTTTTCCCTTTCAATCTGCTTATGACATATGAGAATAAAAGAACATCACCAGCTCCGGTGCTTTCGTCGCCGTGAACTTTATATGGTGGGATTGCTTTTCGTATCTTCTCATCGCAGTAATAAAACCCCGCTTCGCTTCCATTCGAAACTATGGCTTCTTTTACTTTAAGAATTTTTAAACATTTTTCATTGTCAGTTATCCCCAATATTGAGCATATCTTCACATATTCCTCCATGTCCATGTGAGCATAGCTGAAATTGTAGTTTTTCACTGTGTTTAAATACATGTGGAGATAATCTGAGCTTCTAGCTATTCCTTGAAAATCAATCGCTACTGGCACTTCTTGTTTTAATAAATACCTCAACATTAGGACATCGTTTATTGAAGCTATTATAGTTGGAGACCATATGTAGATATCACTGGCAGACTGATTATATACTAATGGGCACCTGGTAACCGGATAAGCTATCCTTTTACTCGGTAGTTCAGAGCTGTAAAGTAATAAAAACTTCTGTGTACAATCACCAATCCTCAAGTCCAGCTCGGCTCCCAAAAATTCGTGTGCTTTCTTGATTTGATGATAATCCTTTGGTGCTGATTGACCTATTATTAGCACCTTGCTGCCAAGCATCTTCGAGTAAAGCGCATAGTAGTAGCCAGGTCCGCCTGTTTTTATTTTTTTCTTATCATTGATGTAAATGTAATCTATTGTTGGGTTAGAAAAAACCGTTGCTCCTATCATCTTGGCGTCATCTTTTTTATTTCTTCATAATGAAAAAATACATTTGCCACAGGATATTATAAGATTGGGAGCATGAGCACCGAGGAATATTTAAGAGAAATATTGCTTGATTTCAAGAAACAAGCGGTTGATTATCTGCTTCGGGACGGAGATTTCATAGCTGGAGTAGAGAGGATTCTGAGCATGGATAACGTAAATGAAAAGGAGAAAGCCAAGAGAATTAGAAGACTAGCTTACTACTACCTGCGCAGGTTCAGATTGGAGGGGAAAGAGGTTTCATTCGTAGAGAGAGGCGAGAAAGGCGTGTCAGCTATAATTAGTTATCTCGAGGAATTAATGATGAGGAATAACTGCTTCAGTATTCTCGATGTCGGGTCAGGTCTTTTCCCCACGACTCTGGATTCATGGAGGATCAAGCCACGCGTGTACATCGCTGTGGATAAGGACGAAGATGTTGTAAAAAAACTCAAGGAATTTTCAAGAAGCTTGAGGGACGTGGTTCTCAGTGTCGTTAGAATGGATGTGGCTAGGATAGATGATTACAGAAAATTCGTTTCTTCGCTTGAACATAAGCCGTGCTTAGCCATATACTCAAGAATACTCCACGTTCTAAGACGAGTTCATGGGGTCGATCCACTAGAGATGATTTACTCTACTCCATCAAAAATTCAAGTGATATTAGAGCCAAAAACTTCCTTGGTTAAAGAAAAAGACATCGCTTCCAAAGAGAAAAAGTTTCTTTTCACAATAGCTCATCGATGCGTAAATTCAGGTATATGTTACAAATACAATTTCTACGATTTTCCAAACGATGTAGGCGTTACCTTATACCTAAGCTGAAAAAACATCGCAAAACAACAGTAACATTTAAATGCTTTTCTAAAAAGAGTTTTAAACATTGATTTTATTACAATGATATGCGGGTTTAATTGTATGGAAGTCAATGATAAAACTATTAAATGGGTAAACCTGCTCTACACCACGTTAATAGGAGAGCTTAAACAAGTCACCGTATCTCACGATGACAAGTTCGAGGAAAAATCAAAGACAGGCTTCGGGAAACTCGATGGTAGCAGTATTCCAGGATTTAAAGACATATACGAAAGCGATCTGGTTTTAAAGCCAGATTTGGCAACAATGAGGATGGATCCATTCCAAAAAGAAACAGCTCTAGTAATATCTGATATTTATGAAGCGGGGGGGAATCAAAGATTTGTTAAAGACCCTAGATGGGTAGCCATAAGAACTGAGAGTTATGCTGAGGAGTTGGGCTTTAAAGCCCTTGTTGCAGCTGAGGCCGAGTTTTACATATTCGATGATCTTCTTGTTTGGGTGGATTCTTTATCATCAGGTTACAAGATTAAATCTAGAGAAGCATCGGCTTCATATAAGAGAAAAGGTCTGGTTTTCAAGAATGGTTATCATGCTCCTTTAGATTTGGATTACACCTATGAAATCCGGAATGAGATATCGAGAATCCTGGGGAAGTATTTCGATATACAAGTAGAGTCTCATCACCATGAAGTGGGAGCTGTTGGACAGGTGGAAATCAATATAAAGGCATCAAACCCTCTGTCAATGAGTGATGGCATTCAGCTCCTGAAATACGTCGCGAAGCTTGTATGCTACAATAAGGGCAAGCTAGCTTCATTCTTACCAAAGCCAATCCCAACCGATAATGGTAGTGGCTTGCACATACATGTTAGCTTGTGGAGAGGAGATACAAACCTTTTCTACGATGAAAACGATGATTACGCTCAGCTAAGCCAGCTAGCAAGATACTTTATTGGAGGTTTAATAGAGCATGGAAAAGCCCTTTCAGCAATAGTTTCACCAACTGTTAATAGCTACAAGAGGCTAGTTCCGCATTACGAGGCACCAATATACCTTGTTTGGGGGAAGTCAAACAGAAGCGTTGCAATTAGAATACCAAGCTACAATGGGTCTCCGCAATCAAAGAGGATAGAGTACAGGCCTCCAGATCCATCAGCTAATCCATACCTAGCAATATCGGCTGTTATTTTAGCTGGTCTTGACGGGATAAAGAAGAAGATTGAGCCCGGGAACCCCCTTGACTTAAACATTTATAAGTTAAGTGAGAATGAAAGAAAAAGGCTGGGAATTAAATCTCTGCCCGGAGATTTAAGAGAAGCTCTAGACGAGCTAGAAAATGACCATGAGTTCCTGTTACCAGGCTTTACAAGGGAGCTTATATCCTCATACTTGGAGGTTAAAAGAAGAGAATGGGAAATAATCAATAGACATGTGACTCCAGCGGAAATTTACTACTATAGTTACTTATAGTAAAAACGAGGTGGATTGTTGTATTGTGAAAAGGTTAAGCAATTATTTCTTCTCGTAAAGGACTCTCCTTCTTAAGACTAGCGTTTTCCTCTATTACCCGCAAGGTTTTGATGCATGCTTCAGCTTTGGTTGCTAGTTGATGGGATTCATTTACTATTAGATGCAGAACTTGCAGAGGGCTCTTGTCTATGTTAAGCTCGTTTATTTTGAGTAAAAGGCTATATAGCTTATCTTTTGAGTAAGCTATTCTTTTCATGCTGGAATTAGCTACTCCGGCGAAGAGTTCCCATAGAGCGTCTAAGTATTCACGTAGAACATTCATAATGATGGGCTGTTTCTCAGGGCTGTTTGATGCTAGAATCTTAACAGAGCTTAGCAGTTTCGAAGATAATGAGTAGATGTCGTTGATTATTGCATACATTTCAGCGGTGGCTATAATCGAAACGTTGTCTTCTTTTCTTGATGTCAGTTCTTTGAATATTTTTCTTCTTACGCTTAGAAACTTGATTTGAAGTAACTTCTCGAGGATTCCTATTTGTGTGTCGTTTATCTCTTCTTTCTCGTTACTCAGTAGTTCCTCGATGAGACTAACTACGACTTTCCCCATGTCCTTAATATCATCGGCAAGACTAGATGTCGAGTTGTTTCTGCCGGAAATCTCGATGAAGCCATTTTTTACCTTTATATTTATGTCTAACTTATCTGCTAGTTTTTCAAGTATTGATTTTAAATGCTGGTTATACTCGATATTTATGCTATCAAATCCCAAGGATAGAAGGCAGCTAATTAGGTTGTCATTAAAATCTGAACTACTTATTTTTCTGAGATTTATTCTCAATTGGTCCTGAGAAGGCTTCTTGTCTTTAGGTTTAATTTTCAGTGACCCGTTCTCCTCGATGACCATCACTAAGTCTCCTGCTTTTAGACCATACTTCCTTACCCAATTGGCGGGCAAGGTTACTATGAAGGATGAGCTACCTAGCCTTTGGATCTTTCTTGTCTCCAAGAATATCACTGTATTTAACATATGTTAAATACAATTATTAAACTTTTTGCTCTAAGCATGCGTGCCTACAGTTTCCAAAGATGAATTGGCCAATAATTGATGAACAGGATAACCACAGTTAAAGCAAAACTTAGCATTCTCGATGACCTTTGCGCCGCACATAGGGCAATACTTTATCTTGAGTAAATCTTGGCTCCCAGCACTCTGTGTTTCAACAGTTTTTTCTTCACTCGTTTTTTCATGAGATGGATTACGGATTTGCACTGAACCGCTTCCATTGTAGAACACTTTTTCGTATTCTTTCTTTATATCTTCTTTAAGCAAGTGAAGATAAATCTGTGTAGTTTTTATATCGCTATGGCCAAGCAACCTCTGTAATGCGCTAAGGTTTAAGCCCCTCTTAAGGCTCTCAGTAGCGAAAGTATGTCTAAACATATGTGGCCTAATGCTCGAGACATCAACGCCAGCTCTTTTTGCTATGCTTTTTATTCTTTTGTAGAGACCATGATATGAGAGATTAACTATTTTATCATTTGGTCTTAAACTCTTTATCATATTGCTAAGAATATCATATGACCTGGGCCCAATGAAAACAGTTCTTTGTCTACCATACTTGGTATTCTTCAAGATTATTTCTTTGTTATTTAAATCAACGTCTTTAGCCCGTATTTCCAATAACTCGCTAGCTCTCACTCCTGTCTCAAATAACAGGTTTATAATTAATCGGTCTCTGTCATCCTTGCAGGCTTGGTTAAGCGCTTCGAGCTCATTTTCGCCTAAAACATGCGGCTCGCTGAAGGGGGTTTTCCTAACTATTGGGACAACCAGGTCTTTTCTTCCAGTCCATTGAAGAAATTTTCTAACAAACAAAGTGTAATAATGAAATGTATTCATTCTTTTCTTTCTTTTTTCGCTGTTCTTAACGTTGCTTAGGCTAGCGGTTATCCATTTCTGTATATCTATCTGAGTAATATCCGCTATTCTTGGATTGCCACTAAACATAGCGAAGTTTTTAACCGCCATGTAGTAAGACTTAATGCTCTTTTCACTATATCCCAGAGACATCAGCGTAGCTCTGAAATCCTCAAAAGCATCGAGAACTGTTTTCTCGGCTATATTAGTTGGCGGTGGCGGTAACTTCAATGATAATCAACCAATTAATAACTACTAAATACATAAATTTTTAAGCGAATCAGCGATGCTTATTGGGAGCAATAGATAGGGAAAACTAATTAAGAACTTTTTAAAAATTATAGAAGGGGTCAGGAGCCGAAATCTTTGTGGGAGATCCCCCGTGACCGGGGTTCGAATCCCCGCCCGGCTACCATCATTCTTCTATTTTTTTGTTAAATACTAAGAATAGCTCTTTGGCCCTGTTCTCTCCTATGCCTTCCACGGTCATTAGTTCTGAAACCGAGGCGTTAACTATGTTTTTTAGCGATCCAAATTTTCTTAATAGTCTTTCTCCTATTGTTGGCCCAACGAGTACCTGGACCACAGCTTTTATTTTATCATCAATACTGGTTTTCTTGAGAGGTTTTTGTACAATTAATGGAGCTTTAGCTTCTTCTTTAGCCGTATTTTCCTTAAGTTTGTGAACCATGTACTTTAGCCAATCAATCAGTGTTTCTTTGTCCGGTATAAATAAAACGGTGAATCCATAGTTGTTTTGAATGCTATCAAGCACGGATAGTAAAGCGTTAAATGGCATCTCTCTTTTTTCTTTTATTTCGTATGGGTCTCCTTCTATTACTATATATACTTTGACTCGTGATTCTCTTGATAATTCTCTGAGTCTATTGGCCTGTGACCAGATTCTTTTATCGATAACGCTACTAGCTAGGTCATCCCAAGTTTTCCTTTCAACCACTACCCCAACTAAATGGGTGGTTTTGCTTGGTAAGTAGAAATCCCCCTCTTCCAGCTTAGTAACGATTACCCTCAAGCCCTGTTTAGATAGAGCTTCCTTAAAGATAGGATTAAGCGTGTTTTCCCTTGAATCGATAGCTATATCGAATGAAATTAGTGTTTTCTGAGCAATAATCATTGTTTAAACCCTTGCAATATCAGTTATTTCCTTTTTAGCTTAAGCGCTGGTCTAGCTGTAAGTATTCTCTCGGAGTCAAACCATTTTATAGATAACCAAATAGCGATGACAAAGTAAATCAAGTTAGCTACGATACTGATATTGCTTAGATAGGTAGACGATGAAACGGCAGTCTTAAGGACTATTATTGGCGCTGAGAAGGGTAGAACAGATAGTAAAACTCTGGTGGCTTCGGAAAATGCGTCTAGCTCGAGGAATAAAAGCATAACAAATACTATTAGAACCGGCATCCACACAATATTAGCTAAAGCTTGGGCTTCCCTAACGTTTGACGCGAAGCTGGCAACTATCAGGCCAAGTATGCTGCCAAGTAGTAAACATAAGATTAGGCCTACGCTTAGCTTAATTAGGCTTGCCTTCCCAAGTAAGTCTATGAGCATCCTAAAGGTGCCAGCTAGCTGAGCTTCCCCCTTAGCGGCAGAAATGATGGAGCCAATGTAACTAAATAACCCAATAGATAAAGAAATGGCACCTAGTATGCTTATAACCGCGGTTGCTATTGCTTTCCCAAGTATAACATCGCTCCTCTTGAGAGGCAGTGATAGAAGAACCTCGAGTGTTTTTTCTTCTTTTTCTACTCCCATACTAGTTGCTGCTATAGAGGTTACTATGGATAATACTAGTATGGGGCCAAGCACTAGCAGGAAGCTTTGATTCACCAAGTTATAAGCAAAAGCCTCCGAGTATTTCTGGTTCTTTATTATGACTTCTCTTTCTTGCACGATGGGGCTTAGAATTGAGGCTATGTCTCTATCTGGATAAGCGCTTTTCAGGTAAGCCACTACTATATTATTAGCGAAATTGCTGATTAATCTATTAGTTATTTCCAGCTTCGTTAGGGATGTTAGGCCTAGGCTCTTCACGAATGCAACTACTTCTACTTTTGCCTGGACTCCACTCGTAATATTATGCGAGAACCCAGCTGGGATTACAATAAGGCAGTCATAATCGTTTTGCCACTCCATTGATGAAATGATGTCTTGAGGATTCATATTAGATAATATTTTTAGCTTGGGAAGCCCAATGCTCTCAAGGTAGCTTATAAAGTACTTGCTCCACTCGCCTGAATCATTGTCAATAACTATAAGTGATACATTACCTGATTCCTCAGCGACCTTTGTTATGGCAAAAGAAACTGCTTGACCAAGAAATATGTAAATCAGAGCGGGAAGAATAATTACGCTAAACAATATTTTAGGGTCTCTGAGCAAATCCTTGATTTCTTTTTTAACAAATATACTTATGTTACTTGGCATGCATAACCAGCCTCGCGAACGCTTCTTCCAGGTTATATGCACCAACTTTGTTTATGATTTCCTTCACTGTGCCTTCAGCGATAATTTTTCCATTATATATAATTGCTACTCTATCGCATAAGTCCTCGACTTCAAGCATATTGTGGCTACTTAAGAGAATGGTTATTCCATGTTGCTTCGCATATCTTCTTATTTGTTCTCTTATCTCGAGGCTGTAGAGAACATCAATGCCACTTGTAGGTTCATCGAGGATGGCAAGCCTAGGCTTAACTGCGAGGCTTCTCGCTAGCTGCAGCCTTCTTTTCATGCCCTTGCTGTATGTTTTTATCTTTTCCTTCAATGCGTCCCCAAGGCCTGAGAGCTCTTCTGCTTCGACAGCTATATCCTTGTAGTTTTCGGGGTCATATAGCTTTGAGATAAAAACAAGGTATTCCTCGCCCGTCATGTATGGATAAGCACCCGCCTCTTCAGGGAGGTATGAAATTCTTCTTCTTACTTCCAAAGGGTTTTTCGTAACATCAATACCATCAACCACAACGCTCCCCGCCGTTGGAGTAAGCAAAGTCGCTATTATCCTCAGGGTGGTTGTTTTGCCCGCGCCATTGGGGCCTATCAGTCCGTATATTTCTCCTATATTGACAGTGAAACTTATTGAGTCAACAGCGGTCTTTTTCCCGTACTTCTTGACTAGATTATTGACTACTAACAACAACTAACCTAACCTGGTACACTGTTTAAATAGCTTTGAGGATTTATTTTTATTTGATGCGGCTATTTAACCTGATCGCCGGTGTTGATTTTGGTTTTCAAAAAAGAAAAAGACAAGAGGCTCTCGTTACTAAAAGCATTATCTAGAATAAGAGCTATAGAATACAAGCTAGCCAGTATGGAGTCTAGGCTAAACTCATCAATAACAAGTGGGTTGATGAGAATAGCTGAACTTAAGGAAAAAGGAATGAATATTGACGCCGAGATGTTGGCGGTAGAGCTTTCCTCCCGAAGACAAATGTTAAAAGAAATATCAAGGATGAGAACAGGTTTAGAGAGGCTGAGGTTAAGGCTGGAGACAATCATGATTATAGGTGAGTCTAGAGAAAGTATAGGGCAACTAAAACAAATACTTGGAGAAATAAAGAGCAGCGGTTTCGAGAAAATCCCAGAGTTATCAATAATGTTCGGTGAGCTAGACGAAATAATTAGTGGTATAGAGGAAGACTTTGAATTCGAATCCACGGCCTCCATAAATGATGTAACCGTTGTTTCCTCGCCAGCAGAAGTAGAAAGAATATTAAAGGAAGCAGACATAGTTGCTCAGGGGAGAGAAAAGAAAAGGCTTCCCTTGCCGCCAGGGAGCTGATAGTTATTGCCTATAATAACTATTTCACTAAGTGATTCTGAATATCAGAAATTGAAAGAAAAAGCATTACAATCTGGATACTCGACGGTAACCGAGTTTATTATTGACATTATTGACAGATACATGGAAGAAGAAGCACTGAAGCCATCAGAGCAGGTCCCTCAGCAAGCCCAGCTAGATTTAAGCGAAATAAGAAAAGAAATCAACAGTATGCTTAGGAAAATCCAAGATTTGATTAACCCATATACTTCTAAAATAGATGAGCTAAGTAGGAAAACAGCTGAGTTAGCGGAAAAGATAGAAGCTCTTGAAAACATAGTCAAAGCCATACAAACCGTGGAAAAAGTCGCCCCACCCGAGGGAATCGCTGAGAAGAGAAAAACAGCCTTAGATTACTTAAAAATTGATGGTTACGTTCTTCAAAAAGACCTAAAATGGCTGAGAAAACCGGAAGCTTTTTTCGCCAAGCTTAAACGAGAAGGTGCCATTGTTGTTGAAGGAGAGAAAGGCTACATAGCGATTGACAGGGAGTTCTATGAAGGATTAGTTAAAGAACTGGAAAAAATAAAAACTAATGACGCAAAAGAAGCTATTCAGAAAATATCTCCGAAAGCAAGAAAGCTTTTTGAGGTATTGCTAAACGAAGGCCTAGTTATATACGATTCGAACACCAAGTTATGGAAATTAGCAATATAGTTAAAAGTGGTTATTCAGTCACCGTTATTTTCACTCCACTCGAAATATTCATCACGTTGTATATCATTTCTTCTTTCTCTATTTTCCTGAACAGTTCATACCTATACTCTCTCAGCTTTGTTGGGCAACCGATATCCGTTCTCGGCAGAAAAGACAGGTAAAGATTCTCCTTCACCAGTGGTATTAGAGGCGGGTTTCTAAGATAATCACCGTCTCCATATAAATTCATAGTAATTAAACCTAACAATTCATCCATTAGCGCCACGTCGTCCTTCCATACAGAGCTAATCAGCCCTAGGATGTTTACAAGCGTGGATATATCTGGCATCCCCGTCTCATCATTATAAGTTATTTTTCCACGTTTTTTCGTTGCGAGTACAACTTGTATACGGGGCGGCGGAGGAAGATAGATTAATGGCGCAACCGAGCCATACCTCTCACTACTAAAGAACAATGCTGTGCCCCCAAGCATTACGGATTTAATGATTTTTTGTTCATCAAGGCTTAGTATATCAGCGAAGTCATCCAGTTTTAGCAATAGATCTTCATCTGTAATTCGGCTTAGGATGTTCAGTAAGGCTTTTTCGGCTATGCAGTATGAAGAAAAATTGAGTCTTGGCTCAACATAGGTTTTATCAACGATAACCGCTTCTCTGGAAGAAGCGGCGTCGCGGCAAGGCGAGAGCAGTTTTGCACGCCAAGTTTTATCATTTGTTCTTGTTAATACTGCTTTTACCTCAATGCTTTCTAGTGATAATGCTAGGAAGTACCTTGGAGGTTGTGATTCAATGAAAACTACTGGTGGTATAAATATTTCTATTACCATAATACTCCTTTGCCCTCCAGGCTCAATAATAAGTGGGTTTTTACATGTAACTTTGGATACATTCTTGATAAAAAAGTTATATACAAGAAGGATTCCTAGTTAAATGAGAAAAAGCAAATATCTATGTCGGGACGAAAAAGATTTGGTTTTTAGTTATATAATAGTTTTATAAAAAACCTTATTTCTTGCCTCTGAACGCCACGAAGCCTACTAGTAGACCTATTATTAAGGCAACTATCGCCGCGCCAGCAACAGCTCCAGTGTTTGTCTTAGTTACTGTGGTTGTTACCGGAGTTGTCACGGTCTGCGTCACCGTATTAGTCTTTGTCTCTGTCAGCGTCTGTGTCACCGTTGCCGTAGTCGTCTTCTCAACCGTCTGAGTAGTAGTGACGGGCTGAGTAACAGTTTTTGTTGTTGTTGCCGTCACCGTTGCCGTAGTAGTTGTCGTTACGTTTTGTATCTGTGTCACCGTTGTTGTTACTGTCACCGTTGGTTGGGTGGTTGTTGTGTTGGTCTCAGTGGGCGTGGGAGTCGGGGTTATGTACGTAAACGTTACGTGGACAACTTTTGTATCTCCACTAGCCACTTCTTTAATTTCTATTGTGTAAACACCTTCAGGGAAGTTAGCCCTCGGCTCAGTCGGGAAACTGAAAATGGTTAAGCTAAACGCACCGGTGTTATCGCTTGTAACTTGGTCCAGCGTTAGCAATTTGTTGTTTGGATCGTAGACTGAAATAGCAACGAGTTGCTGAGGAACAGAAGTCTTACCAGCCACCACGAGGGTGTCTCCAGGGTAGAAGACTTGGTTTTCTACCGGAGAAGTTACTTGGAGAGCTTGTGCTGATGGCGCAATTAATATTACCGCAAGTAGCAACGCGACTAGTCCTAACAAGGCTTTCTGCTTCATAAATTTCACCTACAATTATATGTTAAATTTTTGCATGTTTTACGTTTAAAAACTTATGCTACTGTATATTAATAAACCTAACTCCGAATAGATTAACCAAGAATTTTTGCTATACAGAGTTCAGCATACATATGTATATGTTTGTATAATCACTTATTCTTCATATCTTATATCTAGTCCGAGTCTAGTGGCATTGCTCAATATGTCTTTGCATAGCTTTCTGGGGTGATTGTGGCTTGAGAGGAAGCTTATCAGCTCTTCTTCTTTATCTGGGTCGCTGAGCAAAGCCTCGCTCCACCCGCATATTGAGCCCTTTACAATTAGCTTTCCATCAAGGGTTAACCCATAGTACCTGTTAGTTGCGCCTCTCTCCATATATACATGATTTGTTCTCGGTATTATCAACCATTTATACATGTTTTCGATTTTTATTTTAAACCCCGTTATGATGCTCAGCTTCTCGATGAGCCTAGATAGCTCCTCTTTCTCTATTTTTTCGCTGTTTTTGCTAATAAATAAGCTGTCAACTATGAAGTGGATAACCCTGTAACCACTCTCCTCCGCGGCAGTTATGGCTCTTTTCAAAACCTCCCTTGCAACCCAGGTTACGGTTTCGTATGCGTATATGTTCCCGAACCTAGAGTTCCTATAGCCTAGGTAGCCAAAGCTAGCTACGAGGATCCATTTTATTGCTTTTTCTCTATAACTAGAGGTCTTATCGCCAAGCTTCTTTATTGATTCTCTTCTATTCACCAGCTCTCTCAGAACGGTTGCTACAAGGCCTGGCTTGTCTAGGCAAATCACGTGGGGAGAGCCGAAGGGCCTATGGATGTTTGTGCATTCAGGCTTGTTCAGCGTTTCTGGTGATATGTTGTGGGTAGCTATTATGGATGGATAAAGGCTTGAGAAGTCCAGTTGAGCTACGTTGAGATAGAGGCCTGGACGAGGAGAGCCTATCAAGCCTCCTTTATCTGTGAATAGAAGACTGTCCATATCTCTCCATGTATCTCCGCCCATTCTGGCCTTTGGGACAAGCATCTTTTTCTCAACAGCTCTGAAGGCCTCTATTGTTGTTAGTATCTCTCCTATGCTGGAGCGGGAAACTCGCTCTAGGTCCATGCAACTGAGCCTGCACAGCTCTATCAGGCCATAAATGTTGTCCACAGGGTTTCTATTTACTCTGATAACTGGTCTCCACCCAGCTAGCCTAGTTGGAATCACGTTGTTGTAGTCGATTATTACGTGTGAGTCATCTATGTAATCGACCGGGTAGTCATATCTGTCGGCCTCCCCTGAAACAGCCTCCCCGCTTCCCAGCGCATATAGTGTAAAAACAAGTTTTCTATCACGCATTACAACTTGAAGAACCCTTAGCGGCGGGACATGGTAAGTGATTTCATTGTTCTTCTCCGAAGACCAGTAGCAAGCCTTAAGGCCATGTTCTCTTAGACCTAGCAGAAGGCTTCCTGGTTGCGTGTTTACCGGTTGCGCTAGCCCCTTGTTCTCCAGCTCCTTTCCCAGCCTCTGGAGAAATAGTAGGTTTTTCGACGTTACTTTTAGTAGCTTTACTTTTCCCTCATACCAAGGGGGGGATAGCCACTCCTCAATGGAGACCTCGTGTATGCCCTCAACGTTCTCCAAGTCTTCTCTTAGTGCAGCTGTTTTTTCTTCCTTGAATGATAGAAGGTAAAGTGGGTAGAGCACATCTCTTTTCTCGAAGGAGACACGGCCCTCCTCGTCTACCCAGATGGCGATTGCTACATCTTCATGCGGTATTGTTCTTAGAAGCCACTTTTCTTTCAAGCTCAAGCACCCTTGCCCAGAGCTTAGCCAGAGCAGCAAGGAGAATAGAGTCTATTGGTAGCTGGGGAGGAATCAACATAAGCAGCGGGATTATATCGTCGTAGCTTCTCAGAATATCCATTAGAGCAGCTCGGATCGAGGGGTCCTGGATTACCTCTAGACTTTTTCTTATTCGCTCAGCTTCCTGGTCTAGAGCCACTCTGATAGGAGGGCTTGTCCTACCCATTCCGCTCTCCCCTCAATCTCATCTATGCTTAGAAAAACAAAGGTGCTACCCCTTGAGGGATGCTTCACGAGAAGCGCCTTAACGCCCCTTTTACCTACCTTCTCGAGCATTACAGACACGTGAACACTATGCCTGTAGAGGGATCCTCCTTCGGGTTGACTGCGCGAGAAGACAGAGTATCTGTTGAAAATAGCTACTCTCGCGCCATGACCGCTCAACCTTCTGATATGCCTAACGACGGAGCTTAGCCTCCACCGCTCCTTTGGGGGGAGCTCAACGGCGTGCACGAATGGGTCAAACAACACGTAGCTCCTAGACATCCCAGTGTTTGCCTCGGAGAGAAGCTGCGTTGTATCCTCGATCCTAAAGGACCTCGAGACCGTCACGGAGCCCTGGCAGTTTTCAAGTAGCGCTCTTTTCTTTATTTCATAGAAGTCATAGAGAAGCGGAGAGCTCTGAGCGACAAGCAATGCTACATTTCCATAGCAACTCCACTTAGCCACTAAGCGATAAGATAGAGAGACCAGCACGTCCAGATCACCGTAAAACTCTATAACAGAGCCACCGCTTATGCATCCAATAAGCTCATCTAGCTCCTCTAGGCCAGCTGAGTAGCAATAACCATCCGCAGCATACCTAGCTAGGAAATCAGGAATAGAAAGCATAATCAATAACCAAGAGATCCATGGTGTATGGGAGACATTATTAGGGAAATAAACAGTTTTTCCCTAGGGAGGGAACACCGAAAGTAATGAAAGTTATAGTAGAACAGCAAAACAACAATGAAACAGACTCACAGCCGAAAGCCTCGCCCTTCAGGGCGAGGAGGATATCAGGTCTAGGCATATCTTGTTGGTTAGGGAGCCGGGGGTTCTTAGGTCATTCAGCTCTAGGAGCCCTTTTTCCTTGAAATGTGGTGGGCCCGGGGGGATTCGAACCCCCGACCTACGGGTCTCTCCCCTCTCCAGTCATAATTCATCCCCTTTTAAGGGTCAGCAGACCCGTACCCATCCATGGGCGGGTCTACCACTTCTTGGTCGCTTTAAGCGACCTTTGACTGGAGCCCGCCGCTCTGCCTGGCTGAGCTACGGGCCCTCCATTGGTCACCAAGATATTTTTTGTTAAAAAGGTTATAAAAAGCGTTTTTCTAGAAGCAGAACCACCTGTTCTCTTCAGTAAACAATTATGCCTGATTCAACGGCTATCTGCCTCAGAGCCCATGTAAGCACCTTGTTCTTGCTTCTCGTCTTAACAGCTATTCGCGAGAAGTTTTTGCTTAGCCCATAGTAAGTGGAGGCGTCTCTTATGCGTACCCTGTATTTATCTAGCATCAGGTCTATTTGTGGATGCTTAATCCAAGCATGCTCTATGAGTATATATGGAGCCACGCTGGGATAGAGCCTGTAAGAGGCTCTGGTAAGCATTTTGTAGATATACTTCTTCTCGGTTTCAAGGCTTCTTTTGCTTCTCTCAATAAAACTTCTGTAACCACTGAGCCCCTCTTCCTCTATGAGCATCTCTATGAGCTTTGCCGCCAAGGTCGATATTGGCCAAGGATCCCTCACAGCATCGTATTTTGTTACGAGTTCTTTTTCCCTGGCCACTATGTAGCCGGCTCTGAGCCCTTGTAAGCCAAGCGTTTTGTTAAAGCTCCTAGCCACTACTACCCTCTCGCTGTGCAGTGAGAGCGCTGAGTGGCTATAATCAAGATAGTCGCCGAACGCCTCGTTCACGAATACTAGCCAGTTTCTAGGCGTAGCATCGAGAAGTAACTCAAAAAATCTGTTCTCATACATGCATCCAGCAGGGTTAGATGGATTGGAGACTACTATTATGCCTTTCTTATCTCCATAGGAGATTGATAAAGACTCTATCTTCGATAAATCCATGTTACATATGCTTTCCTCGAAGTTAAAAGTAACCGGCGCATACTTGGTCCCGAAGAGCCTTGAAAGCTCTCTGTGCTCGCCGGAGCATGGCTCTAGGACCACAACAACTTTTGGCTTGAAAATAAGAAAGGAAAGCCTTAAAGCATCGCTTACCCCACTCACAGGCACAATTTCATTAGGCTCCACGGAGAATGGGGCCAACAACTCGGATACTTTCTCACGATAAAAAGTGTAGCTGTGCTCAGGCCTAATCGTGTGCCATCTTCTTCTTATCATTTCATAGAGAAGCTTATCAATTATGCGTGGAGGCGGAAGAGAGTTGCCCGTGCCACTGAAATCATAGTAATCTAGCCATTCATTGCCTCCACCATGAAATCTAGTCATCAGGTCCGCCCGTAGCAGGGAAGATTAGTTAAATGAAAACAATATTCTTTTGTTTTTATTATCACGTCGAGACAATATGTATAAGAATGGAGAAATAAAAAGCCGCCGCCGGGATTTGAACCCGGGACCTCTGCCTTACCAGGGCAGCGCTCCACCAGGCTGAGCTACGGCGGCGCCTTGTCCATGCTTGCTTATAAAATCATCGAAATAGGTATAAGCATTGAGTTATATTAACTTTATTTCTGTGTCAAGTGAATATTGCAGATATAAACGTGATTCATATGTATTAGTTTGTGAGGAGATTTAGGCTTGCCTACATGGACTGTTCTTGAGTTACTAAGGAAAGACCCGGAAGCATACAGAGCAGTGTTCAAGAAGAGAGGAATGAATGAATCACTTCTAGAAGAGGCTCTAAAGCTGGATTCCTTGTACCTATCAAAATTGAAGGAGATAGAAGCTCTGAGGTCCGAGCACAACAAGTACAGCAAGCTTGTGAGAGAAGCTAAGAGCCAAGAAGAGAAAACAAAGTACATATCCATTGTTCGTGAGCTAGCGAGCAGAATAGATGAGGAGGAAAAAAAGTTCCAGGAAATAAAGAACGCCTGGGAAAACATGCTCAAAAAGCTACCCAACATCCTAGCTGACGACGTCCCCGTAGGGTTCAGCGATGAGGAAAATGTGCCTGTCAGGGGTTGGGGAAAAGCAAAGGTTCCTTCCTCTAAGCTTAGGGAATTCTATGAACAAACAGAAAAATGGGGTGTACGCCTAGACTATGAGGTAATCGAAAAGGAGCCCGTGCCCCACGCGGATATGCTTGAATATGTCCTGGGAATGGGCGATACTCAGCAGGCCGGAAAGATAGCTTCATCAAGATTTTACTACCTCTTCGATGACCTGGTGTGGCTGGATTTTGCTTTAAGCCTCCTAGCTCTCGATACGCTCGCGAGGAAGGGGTACAGGCTAGTCATCCCCCCATACATGATTAGAACAAAGGTTCTTGAGAGCGCACTCGATTATGACACTTTTAAGGATATGATATACAAAATTGAAGGTGAGGACCTAAACCTCATAGGTACGGCTGAGCACCCAATACTGGCGTTGCTATATGATAACCCAGTTAGAGAGGAGGACTTACCGATAAAGCTAGCTGGCTGGAGCGCCTGTTTCCGCAAAGAGGCTGGAGCTGGGAACAGAGACTTGAAGGGCATATTCAGAGTCCATCAGTTCCACAAGGTTGAGCAGTTCGTTTTTGCTCATCCCTCCGATAGCTGGGGCTTCTTGGAAGAGATGACCCGTAACACCGAGGAAATCCTCCAGGCCTTGGAGCTTCCATACAGAGTAGTTAAGGTTGTCTCAGGTGAAATAGGGCTCGGCGTCGCCAAGAAATATGACGTAGAGGTGTGGTATCCCTCTCAGGGGAAGTTCAGGGAAATAGCAAGCATTAGTCACCTTATTGACTGGCAGGCCTTCAGGGGAAACCTCACATTTATTAAAAAGAGCGATGGTAGAAGAGAGTATGTGCATACGCTTAATGGCACAGGCCTACCAACAACAAGAGCTATAACAGCTATTCTTGAAAATCACCAGCAAAGCGACGGCGCAGTATACATTCCAAAGGCTCTGAGAAAATATCTCGAGAGCATACCAAGTGCTCCTAAAGACTATATTCATCCTAGAAAGAAAAGTGCTTTTCCATGAAACAGCTCTATGTAGGGATAGACCTAGCGGCTAGCCCCAAGAAATATACCTTTTTATCAAGCATTTCTGCCTCTCCATTAGGAAAATCCATCTTGAATATAGAGTTTTCTAGGCTAAAGGAAGATGAGGAGTTAATTGAGAAAACAACATCGATTTCGCCGCGAATCATTGTTATTGATGCGCCTCTTTCACTCGTTAATGTGGATGAGAAGGGTTTCAGACCACTTGATAGATGTGCCCTTAGGTTAGGCGCAAGCCTTTTGCCATTAAAGACTCCAGGTATGATGCAATTAGCAATGAGGGGAACAATATTAGCAAAACGGTTAGCGATGCGTGGATTTCTAGTCCTCGAGACTCATCCTTCTAGTGCTGCGAGAATTTTGGGGTATCGCTCCACAGTTGAACTTGTGAAATACATTGCAGGCATAGAACTTTCGAGAGGAGAGGCTGACGCTGTTGTTGCAGGAATGGTTGGGCTTTTATTCGATAAAGGCGAAGTCGTAACCTGTGAGGGGGATCCACCTTTAGTTCTTCCATTGAGGGAGGCAAGAATCGATGTCTCATGATATGGAAAATAAAAGATACGTAGTCTTTGATTTTGATGGAACAATTTATCTTCAAGGGGCGTTTATTAGCCAGTTAAATTATATAAGTACATGTATTCTCCGTTTCCTATTTGAGCAAGGCTACACTATTGCTATAATCACAGGTAGATATTGTAGTCAGAAATCCTTCATTTTTGATTTGCTTTTATCAAATGGGATAAGGATTAGCCCATCAAACTTCTATTGTAGAACAAGAGATGAACCGGAAGTCGATTGGAAAAAAGAGGTTATCGAAGAATTCCTGGAGAAAATTTTTAGCGAAAACGCGGTTATATTCGAGTATCACGAAGATAACGCGCAGGTCTTGGACTTTGTTTCGCGCTTAGACAAAAATATTTGTCTCTATATATACACTAATGGATTGCCAGCTATCCTAAGAAAAACCAGTAGATGTGTCTCAGAGAAGATGATTGAGAGTTGCGTAAAGGAGAAATATGGAATTTAATAAATAGAATCATATGGTCGGATGACAAGCAAAGCTACTTTGTAATAATAGTTGATAGGCTAGAGCAAAGCCGGGAAAGACTGATATCCGGCAACGAAATAAGAAAAGTTCACTCAAACGGATTGATAGAATTAATAGATGGAGGCCTTATACCTATTCATAGGGTTATCGAGATACGTTACAAGGACAAGGTACTGTTCACTAGGAAAAAGAGTTTGTAACAAAGACTAGTTTAAAGAAAAACGTATATTCCTAGCTCTACAAATAGTATATGAAGGTGTTTGTAGACTTCTACGATTATTTCTTCACCTATATGGGGTAGTAGACGATGAAAATAGCTCGCAATGTAAAGGAGGCATTGCTGTGGAAAAAGGTAGACGATGAAGGAACAGTTCAATGTAGATTATGTAGAAGATATTGTATTATTAAGCCCGGCAAGTACGGTGCCTGCGGCGTTAGGAAAAATGTTGGCGGGGTTCTATATACGATGGTTTATGGTCTTTTGACAGCTGTGAATCTCGACCCAATAGAAAAGAAGCCTTTAACTCATTTTATGCCTGGAGCTAGTGCTCTCAGTATATCGACCGTTGGCTGTAACTTTTTCTGTCAATTCTGCCAGAACTGGGAGATAAGTCAATCGAGACTAGAGGAGGGCCTATATGGAAGTTACCATGAACCTGAGGAAATAGTTCGGCTGGCTAAATACTACGAGGCCGATGCTATTAGTTATACATACAATGAGCCAACAATTTTTTATGAATACATGACGGATGTGGCAAGATTAGCGAAGAGAGAAGGAATTGCTAACACGATAGTAACGAATGGCTATATGAGCGATGAGGCTATCCAGGAGGTGGATGGCCTGCTTGATGCGGCCACGGTTGATTTCAAAGGAGGGGGCAACAAAGATTTCTATAGGAAATATATGGGTGTCCTTAACCCAGATGAAATATTCTCGACTCTCCAGGCCTACAAGGAGAAGAAAGTTTTCATCGAGATAACAAACCTCGTTGTTCCAAAAATCGGTGATTTTGAGGAGGATGTAAAAAAGCTTGCTAGATGGATAGTTGAGAATCTAGGGCCAGAAACGCCTTTTCATCTTCTAAGGTTTCATCCAGATTACAAACTAACATGGATTCCAGCTACTCCTGTCAGTACTCTTGAGAAGTTAGCTAATATAGCTAGAAATGAGGGATTGATGCATGTATATATAGGGAACGTTTGGGGGCACCCGCTTGAAAGCACGTACTGCCCTAAATGCGGCAGAGTTGTTATCAAGAGAACAGGGTTTTATATCGACGAGTACAATCTCGATGAGCAAGGAAGATGCATTTACTGTGGCTATAAGCTAAACGTTGTTCCGAGGAGGAAGATAAGATGGGCCCGAAGTTCTTCATCATAGCTGGGACGGCAGGTTCAGGCAAATCTACTTTGACAAAACTCTTTGGTGATTGGCTTGAAAGTAACGATATATCTGTGGTAAGGGTTAATCTCGACCCAGCCGCCGAGGACTTACCATACACGCCTAATGTGGATGTCAGAGACTACATAGATGTATATCAGGTTATGAGGAAATATAAGCTAGGACCCAACGGCGCACTGTTGGTCTCGATGGACATATTGGTTAATCACAGTGAGGAAATAAGTAAGGAAATTTACCGTAATACGACGCCTAGAGACTACGTGTTAATAGATACTCCAGGACAATTAGAGATATTCGCCTTCAGAAGAGGAAGCCAAGAACTAATTAAAAACCTGGTGCTAGATAACAAAGCTACTATAGGTTTTCTCATGGATTCATCTCTTATAAGTAGCTCACTTAACGTAATCTCTTTACTGCTACTAGCAAACAGCGTATACCTCAGGCTAAGACTACCAATGATAACCATAATTTCAAAGTATGACCTTCTCAACGATGAGATGAAGCGTGTAATAGATGCTATGACAGAGGACCCAGAACTCATAAATGAAATCATCTATAAAGAAGATGTCCCAGAAAGCGATATAGAGGATTTGATCGAGGTAGCAATTTCAAGGAACTATGGATTAATACCGGTATCCGTATATGATGACTCGACATTCGAGGCTTTGTTCTCAGCGCTGCAGAACTCTATGAGTAGCATTGATGATATTGAGACGTCAATTTAGCCAAGTTATTGTTCTTAGCAAAATTTTTCTCAGGGAAAAACATTTTTCCTTTTTTCAGGACTAGTAAGGAAATGTCCGTATCATTTCTGGGTACTTTCTTCTAACTAGTTCGCAAAGAGAGCATATTTCCGAATTAACCGCCTCGGATTCACCTTTTATTATAAGCTCGGATATCAACTCAAGTTTCCTCATAATTTCTTGGTCTTCAAGCATCAAATCAACTATTTTTCCTCCTCTTTTTTTAGATACATATTGAGAAACGGCGGCTGGGGTGAGATTTAGGAGCTTGCTTATCTGGTAGTAGTTGTATCCCTTATGCCTAAGAACTGTTACTAGTCCAGCTCTTATTGATGGTACAACGCGCCTAGCAGCAAGCTCGCATGGAAATATGTATCGCATTATCTACACACGATTCTTATTTTTGCCGTCATACCTTAAATAATGTAAATATATATAGCTAGATTATTCAACAAATAAGGCTGTTTCTGTCTTCATATTATTATTTGTAATATTCATGTTTGTTGATTTATCCCTAGGAAGATTTTTAAGCCTCATGATGCCTACAAACCTGTTGGTGACCCCGGGTTTCCGAGAGCCGTAGGGTGATGAGCCCTAGGCGACTAGAGGGGAGCTTCTGCGGTGAGGGGGCTCGGGGAGACCGTTGAGAGGTAGATGGTGGAGAGCCATAAACCAATAGATATGAATGACAATGAACCACCATCTACTTAGAAACGGTAGTAAATACAAACCTTAATTTATCCTTTAATGAAATATAACGTGGAGGGTGTATTATCGCTATGAGCCATGAAATGACACCGCTTGATACAGAGCATCCAATGGTTCCTGGGGGAGAGCTGGACCCGGAAACCTTTGAGGCACTTAGAGAAGCACTTAAAGATATGAAAAGCAAGGTAGAAGCACATTTATTCATCGAGGATAAATGCTACTATTGTGTGGAAACTAGAAAACTACTTGACAGCTTTGTTGAGGCTTCTCCTGGGATTAATGGAGAAAAGTTGTTTAGCTACAAGCTCTACTGGTTAAACCGAGATAGGAGCGTTGCTGCGCTTTACAAAGTTAACAGAGCCCCAACAGTAGTTTTAGCAGAAGGTCACGTAAGGTATCTAGGCATCCCTTCGGGAGAGGAGCTAAGAAGCTTCGTGGAGACTGTTATTAGAATAAGCGAGAAAGAAACAGGCTTGGAGCCGGAATCCAAAAGAAAAATAAGGAGCATAAAGAAGCCTGTTCACATAGAAGTTATAGTTACCCCTGCATGTCCATACTGTCCTTACGCCGTTCTGCTCGCAAACATGGTTGCTTATGAGTCATACATAAACGGGAACAAGAACATTATTAGTGATATGGTTGAGGCATATGAGAATCCGGACATAGCTGATAAGTATAGGGTGATGAGCGTTCCGGCAATAGCGATAAACGGGATACTGGCATTTATAGGTCTGCCATACGAAGGAGACTTCATAGACAGAATCATAGATATACTTGAAGAGTAATCGGATGAGTGATAACACAGAATGCAGCCATCCTACAACGCGATTTTTTATATACTTATTTTCTGGCTATCAGTATACTTGTTCTCCAAGTTTTATCTACGAGGAAGAGAGAACATCGTTATAAATCCAATATATATTATGATAAAAAAGAAAATGAGCGAAAGCTTTCTAGAAGGAACAAAAGATAAGCGTATTTTCAAGCTTATCTCCGTAGTATTCGTTATACTGGCAGTCGTCTCAATGGTGCTGTTCTACTACCTCGTGGTTCCATTAAGCCTAGCTAGATTTTCCGGTCAAGGAGCACAGGGCGGTTTAACACCAATTATACCAGGAGTAACAATCAGTGGCGAATCCCTCATTTATTTACTGATAAACATAGGCATTGCCGCAACGATTCACGAATTTTCTCACGCGCTAATTGCTAGATCAAGAGGCATAAAAATAAAAAGCGCTGGCTTTATATTGGCCATAATTTTACCTATGGCCTTCGTTGAGCCAGATGATAGTGATTTCAAAAAAGCTAGCCTTAAGGACAAACTATCTGTATACTCGGCAGGCCCATCCTCGAATTTGATATTAGCATTTATTCTCCTAGGTCTGCTTAGCTTATTTGCCTCTATGGGGGGAGGCGTGCTAATACCCAGTGTTGATCAAGGCTCGCCGGCTGAGAGAGCGGGGCTTGAACCTGGATACATAATAAAGGCCGTTAATGGAACTGTTGTTAAGAACCTAAGAGATTTTCAATCAGTCCTTGGCGATTACCGAGAGAAGGAGCTGGTTTTTGTTCTCGAAGTACTGAAACCCGATGGCTCAACCACTATAGTAACTATTCATAAGCTCTCTAATGAAACTAAGCTAGGCATAGGGATTGCTAATGCTCCTCCACAAGGAGTGCTTGGAAAGCTCGTAACACCAATATCAGTTTTCCTGGTTTGGGGGTACATAGTTAATTTCAGCTTAGCAATAATTAACGCTGCCCCCATGTTCATTACTGATGGGGCAAGAATTATATCTGATTTGATAACGGAGAAATTAAAGGGCGACAAAGGAAAAGCAGTAAACTTCTTCATTCAGGTTCTCACGATGCTTATATTGCTTTTCTCGCTTAGTTTGCAACCTATAGGCTGAAAGTTTTTGACTATTAATCTAGGCATCTCTCTTAACCTTAATTCTTCAATGTTAACTTTTTGGATTCTGTATAAAACAAAGTTAAATACTCCATGTTCACAATTATTTTCTTTAGCTATGAAGAAAAGCAAACCGACCGAATCGTCTATGTGGAGGAGCTCTCACACTGAGCTTTGATAACATACTTTACTTTTTGAGTTTGAAAAGACGGCTGCTTATATATGAATAGTATCGAAATACATATAGCTATGAGCATATCGTTATAACAAATATTGGGTTGTTTCGTCCTTTATAATTATCTGGCTCTATGCCGTTGGGCTCGATAGCCACTCATGTACCCACGGAGATACCTATGTCTCTGTGAGCGAGGCAGAAGTCCCTAAATGCTTATTCTCATTAATTTATTTTTATTCGTTGCATATAGTGACAAACGGTGTCAATAGTATAAGTGCAAAGTATAAATACTTTCTTTTTTATAGAATTCGTTACTAGGTGTTGTGTTTATGGAGGTTCCCCGAGGCGCGGACTTGCTAAAGTATCAAAGGGTCGTGATAGACCAAGAAACATGTATTAGCTGTGGGGCCTGTGTAGCGGTATGTCCTGTTAGTGCATTGGAGCTAGCAGAGGATAACTTTAAGTCAACGTTACTATGGGATAAATGCATAGATGATTTCAGCTGTATCGGTGTATGCCCTGTAAACGCTATATATAAGACATCCGAGGCTCCTCAGGAGCTCAAAGCGAGAAATGGTTGGTATAAATTCAGCAGGGAGCTCAGTAACGATGAGAAAAGGTTTTTCGAGGAGTGGAGAAAAAAATACGGCGTGACGGGTAATCCAAAGTAAATTGTTTTTGTAAAGTAGAAAAAAAGGATTTTTAACCTAGCTGCGACCTCCACTTCTGTATATCTTCTTGTGTTAGTGGCAAGGGAACAGTGACTTTGCCTGTTCTAATTTGTTCTTCAAGCTCGCTTACAGCCTTCCATATGTACTGTGGCTCATTGGACCTCATGGTCTGAACCTTTGTTTTGATTTGGTCAGGAGGCATTGGTAAGACCTTCTTTCCGCTCAGCTGCTCAGCCCTTACTCCCATCTGTATAAATTCATCTAAATCATTGAGATCGCTCATCTTTATTCCCTCCATAGGTATCCCTTCAACCACCGTGCCTATCCCCAGCGTTAATACGCCCTGATACTTTTGTACTACGTCTTTGAATTTGCCCTGAATAACTAGTTGGGTAGCGTAGTATACTCCCTTGTCAACTCTCTTCATCATGCTAGCGATAACGAAGCCTGGGTTAATCCAGTCTTGGTCAGCATCAACTCCTATCCAGTATGGGGGTCCATAAGTCAAATTCTTTTGGGTTGCTATTTCTTGGACAGCTTGGTTTATGCCCAGTCCTAGTGGCCCAGCAACATTGTAGACAGCGATGGCGCCTCTCTCATACATTTCCTTTGCAGCGGCGTAACCCTTGGTTATATCGCTGAAGGTACCAGTGTAGGTCCAGAGCACAATGTCTTTAGTGGTTCTGCCAGCAAGGTTTGGTGGCAAGGGACCGACATTTTGCTGATACCACTTTAAGGCCCAGTCACATCCCCACTTGTATCCAATCTCGAATTTCCATAGAACAGGTATTTCTATTCCTAGAACCATTCCTACGTACTTGTAGTCTTGGTGGTTTGTTAGTAGCAAGCATGCGAGGGCGCCCACAAGAGCTGAGCCCTTATGCTCCTCGAATTTTATGTCAAGCATGTTGGGTAGCGTTTTGTTAAGCTTTTCCAGAGCTATGCTCTGAGTATAGGTATCTATGCCAGCGAAGAACTTGTCTGGATATTCTTGCGCGACTGTGTACAACGCTTCGCTTAATAAGAACCCTACTCCTACAATTAGTTTGACATTAGGGTCGCTGGCAGCGGTCCTCAGGTTAGGCAGGTAGTCTTCCTCTTTTTGGCTTACCAGCTCCAGCACTTCCACTCCGAAGTCGCGAGCAGCGTCCTCTGCGCCTTTGAAGGCCATGTCGTTGAAGCTTAGGTCTCCTCGCCCGCCTATGTCAGAGACTACGGCTATCTTTATCTTCGGAGTAGTTGTCAGAGTGGTTGTCGTCTCGGCTGGCTTTCTAGTTAAGCTTACCGCGGCGATTGCAATTATTATTATTAGAACGACTACTATACCGATGAGGAGGGTTTGACTAATACCTTTCTTGAGGCGCAAGTTGACAGAACACCCTAATTATTAAATTATGTCATGCTCTTATATAAAAAACTTAATTAAAGAATGATAAACTGTACATAACGATAGAAAAAGACTTGAATGACTCATGCCACTTCTACACGTGATTCTGCAGATAATTTATTTCTTTATTCCTCCCATCAATAGTCCTATTTCTTCCAATGAGTACTCGGCTTTAGGCTTTACAGCCAGGAATTTGCCCTCATACATGACAGCTATTCTATCGCTTAGCTTAAGCACTTCGTCAAGGTCGGCGGAGACTAAAAATACGCTTCTCCCCTCTTTCTTTGCTTGAAGCAACAGTGACTGTATATATTCGGTGGACGCTATGTCTAAGCCTCTCGTTGGATGAACAGCTATTATTATCTTTGATTTTTTAGTTAGTTCTCTACCTACAAGCAATCTCTGCCTATTTCCTCCACTCAGGCTCTTCGCGAGAGTGTTGATGGAGGGAGCTACTATCTTGAACCTCTCAACAATCTTTTTTGCTAACTCAGAGACTAGCGACCATTTAATACTATTTAGCTTGCCTAGAAACTCTCTTTCCCACTGCCTAGACAGAAATGTATTTTCCTTAACGTTAAACTGCAGGATAATTCCAAACCTATCTCTATCCCCAGGGATGTAGCTCACTCCTTTAGAATAAGCAAGTATAGGATTGTGCTTATCGATTTTCTCGCCGTTTATAATTATTTCACCATCAATAATAGGGCGCATTCCCACGATAGCCTCTACAAGTTCATCCTGACCATTTCCTTCTACTCCAGCAACACCAAATATCTCTCCGGGGAACAATTCAAAGGACACTCCCCTTACAGATTCCACTCCTAAATCATTCCTAACTCTCAAGTTCCTGACAACCAGGACGGGCTCTTTACTGCCAGTAGATTGAGCCTCTTTTATTTCAATGTCTTGGTTAATTTGTTGGACTGATTTTTCGCCAATCATGAGGCTAGCTAGCACTTCAGGAGTAGCATCTTTAGTGGGCAGCTCTTTAACTATTTTTCCATTACGCATCACTATAATTCTGTCAGTTATTGATAAGACCTCCTTAATTTTGTGAGAAATGAAAACAACGGTTTTTCCATCGCTAACCAGCTTTCTGAGAAAAGTAAATAACTCGTTTACTTCGTGTGGCGTAAGAAACGTTGTTGGCTCATCTAGAATTAGTACGTCTACTCCTTTGTAGAGAACTTTCAATATTTCCACTCGTTGCTTCAGGCCCACTGGGAGTAGGCCTACCTCCACGTCAAGTGGTACTTGCAGGCCTGTTTTCTCAATGAGTTCTTGGATTCTTTCTCTATGTCTTTTCAGTTTTAAGGTCGAGAAAAGAGAGCTTTCTTCTTTTCCAAGAATGATATTTTCCAAAACCGTCATGTTATCAATTAAGGAAAAGTGTTGCTGTACAAGACCTACGCCGAGGTCTAGCGCATGCTTACTATTTCTTATCCGGACCTCGTTGCCATTTACATATATTTTTCCATCTGTTGGTTTTAGTATTCCTGCAAGTATTTTTACAAGAGTGGTTTTTCCAGCGCCGTTTTCTCCTAGTAATCCAACTATCTCTCCTTTTCGAATACTTATCGATACTCCTCTTAAAGCAATTGTGCCGTCTTGGTATATCTTTATTAGGTTTTCTGTTCTGATTATAGGTGTTTGCATCATCATTATGGTTCAGGCCTCTTTTTGTTAGAAAGACGTCATATTTACTCTTGAAAAGAAAGAATAAATTATTTTTTTCACCAAAAAACAAGTTGTTAATCAAGCAACTAAGAGGTACATGGCTTTGGGATTAGCAGGAGAGCTAAGAGAGAATGTAAGAAGAATTAGCGTCTCGCTTCTCTTTTCTCTAGGGGTATTTTTGATTGGCCTCTCGATCGGAGCCGTTCTCATGGTTATCTTTGGTTATAACCCATTGAAAGCTTATAGATCGCTTTTTTATGGGGCCTTATTAGGGAGAGGAGGGCTCGCCGAGTCAATTAGCCTTTCAATTCCACTAATGCTTTCCGGCTTAACTTTCGCTATATCGGCAAAGGCAGGGTTATTTAACATCGGGGCGGAAGGACAAATATACCTAGGAGCTATAGGCGCAGTTATTGCTGGAGCTTATTTATCGCTTCCTTTCCCACTACATCTCATTGTTACAACGTTGTCCGCTATGTTGCTAGGCGTAGCGTGGAGCCTTGGCCCGGCTCTCCTCAAAGCATACAGGGGGGTCAACGAAGTTATCACAACCATCATGTTTAACTGGATAGCCACATACCTAGTAATGTACTTAGCCCTGAACGTGTTCTACGATCCTCAGCGAGCTGAAAGAACAGTAACTGTACTTCCAACGGCTAGATATCCGCAGCTTGTGGAGTACTCCAGCTTGACCACAGCTATCTTCGTTGCTTTGTTGCTATGCATCATTTTCTACGTCGTACTCTTCAAGACGAAGATAGGTTATGAACTCAGGGTTTATGGTTCAAATCCTGATGCAGCGAAGTACAGTGGTATAAGTTCAAAGAAAGTCGTTTTATATTCATTCATTCTCGGAGGAATGGCCGCTGGGCTGGCGGGCGGGCTCCTCATCACCGGTAGACCTCCAACATTCGCTCTTTATGGAACACTGGGCAACGTGTCAGGCTATGGTTTTGACGGTATAGGTGTTGCCTTAATAGGGCGTAATCACCCAATAGGAATAATATTATCTGCCTTCTTGATTGCCTTGCTCAGAAATGGAGGCAGATACATGGAGTTTCAGGCCGGCGTCTACTCAGAGCTCGTGAGAGCTATAATTGGAATAATCGTTATTGCGCTCGCTATACCCGAGATATACGAAATGGTAGCCAGGTACATGAGGATAAGAAGAGCTAGGAGGATGGTCGAGTAATGATGAAACCTTGGATAAGGAGATTCACAGGGATTACCGGCACCATCATAAGCGTGGCCGTTCTTCTCTATATCTATGAAAAAATAGGTATGTCGCCAAAATCAATACTGCAGACCACCCTTCTCGCGTTGACCCCTCTGCTCCTCGCAGCCTTAGGAGAAACCATTAACGAAAAAGGTGGTTTAGTAAACATCGGCTTAGAGGGAATTTTGTTGATGACGGCTGTGCTTGGGGTGTATTTTGCTGAAATAACTCATTCAGGCTGGTACGGATTAATCCTAGGAGCACTTTTAGGCGGATTAATAGGGTTTATCTTCGGTGTTATTAGCGTATATGGCAAGGCTGACCAGATTGTTGTTGGTATAGGACTTAACTTGTTTTCTCTGGGCTTCGTTCAGTTTTTCATGATGGCTGTATGGGCGATGCCAGGAATAAGGATACCTCCAAAAGAAGTCATAATTCCACCGACGACCATATCTGGTTTCAGAGTATCACTGATAACGATCGTCTCGATACTGCTCGCGCCCATAGTCCACTACTTAATTAATAAGACCAAGTTTGGCTTATGGCTTAGAGCAGCTGGAGAGGCTCCAGAGTCTCTAGATGCTGCTGGAGTAAGTGTCGAAAAAATAAGGATAACGGGGGCAACGATAGGCGGTTTGCTGACCGGTCTGGGAGGAGCTTTTATGTCCCTAGCATGGTTTGGTGGCGTTGTCAAGGAGATTTCAGCCGGCAGGGGATTCATAGCTCTTGCTATAATGGTAGCGAGCGGTCTCAGACCACTTTATGCGTTGTTGTTCAGTTTTATATTCGGTTTCGCTGAAGCAACGGCAATAGCTATTAGCTTAACTCCAGGAGTAAAAGAAGTAGTTCCATACCACCTTATACTAATGATTCCCTACATAGTAACTCTAGCAACGGTATCAATATTCATGGGGAGAGCCAGGTTCCCCAAAGCACTTGGTCTACCGTACAGAAGGGAGTAAAATGAGCCAAATAGAGGAGGTATCACCGAGAGGGGATCCACGCATTGTTTTACTTGGTTTATTGATTATTTTCGTCGCTTCATTGTTAAACCTGGCTTTGCAGATACTAGGGCGGATAAGCAACAGGGAGATAATCATCTTCTATCTTGTTTATGTAATGGGTTTATTGGTAACCTACTATGGATACAGGCGCTTACCACCAAAGCGTTATTTCTTTGAGGAAGAATAAAATCTATATTGTAACCAGTAGAAAAAACTAACCGGTGGGTTTAATGAATAGTTACTTCCAAAACCAATTGGTCAAGGAAATCCTAAACAAGTACAGAGTTATTTGGGGTCTGCGGCATGCCTTGTCATTAATGGAATGGGATATGGAAACATATATGCCGAGAAAAGGGGTCAATGAAAGAGGCGTTGCAATCGCTGAGCTGAGCTTATTAGCTAGGAAGTACTTGCTGGACGAGAAGTTCGTTGAGCTTGTGGACAAAGCGAGTCAAATAGAGGGTCTTAATGAATATGAAAAAGGAGTTATCCGTGTGCTGAAAAGAGAGATTGAATGGAACAGAAAAATACCTGAGAACGTTATATATGAATTAGCTAAAATAAGGCCGGCTTCACATGAAGCTTGGGTAGAAGCAAAAAAGAAAGATAACTTTGAAATATTTAAGCCATATTTAGAGAAGATTGTCGAGCTAACCAGGAAAATAAGTGAAAGCGTTGGTTACGAAGAGCACCCCTACGACCCTCTCCTGGACCATTACGAGGAAGGCTTGACTACAAGAAAAGCAGAAGCGTTATTCGATTTATTGAAAGGCAGATTAAGAATGTTGATTGATAAGATAGCTGTTAACGGTGTTTATCCATCTCATCACAGATTCGAGGATATGCAATACGATGAGGCTGAGGCAAGGCAGCTGGTTACGCATATTCTTAATCTACTTAATTACCCGAATGGTAGAGGCAGAGTCGACATTGCTCCTCATCCATTTACAATTGAGCTAAGCAGAAAAGACGTGAGAATAACGGTGAGATATGAGGGCAAGGATATCAAGAAAGCTATGTACTCGGCTATCCATGAGTTTGGGCATGCATTATACGAGCTTCAGGTTGATGAAAACCTAGAATTTACACCGATAGCGGAGGGAGTCAGTTTAGGTATTCATGAAAGTCAATCAAGATTTTGGGAAAACATTGTCGGGAGAAGCTACGGATTCATTAAATTAATATATATTGACTTTACCAGGATAATCAGTGCATTTAAGCCTGAATCACCCATGGACTTGTATTTGTATGTCAATACAGTGAAGCCAAGTCTGATAAGAGTGGATGCAGATGAGGTTACTTATAATGCTCACATAATTGTTAGATTCGAGCTTGAGAAAATGCTTGTTAACAATGAGATAAGGGTCGATGACCTCCCTGAGCTGTGGAGCGAGCTGTATGAGAAATACCTTGGTATCAGACCTACTACATACAGCGAGGGAGTTCTACAGGATATCCACTGGAGTGGGGGAATGATTGGTTACTTCCCAACATACAGCATAGGAACTCTTCTCTCAGCTCAAATTAAGTATGCCATTGAAAAAGAACTTGGTAAAACAATAGATGAAATCGCTCTTGAGAATAACCTAGGTCTCATCAGGGAGTGGCTGAGAGAAAAAATCCATAAGTGGGGTTCAACGTATCCACCAAGCGTGTTGCTTCAAAACGCTATGGGTGAAGAACTTAATCCAGAATACTTTGTGAAATATATTGAGTCGAAGTATCTTAAGCTACCCGAGCAGTTTTTATAATAAAAACAATCCATCTTTGTATATGATTTCTCCATCCCCATATATAACAGCGTTACTCTTCATGTTTTTAATCATGTCCCAGTGAATGCTACTTGTGTTCGTTCCCCCCGTGGATAAATATGCGGCACCAAGCGCCATATGAATAGTACCGCCTATTTTTTCGTCGAGCAATATGACTTTGCTCGGCTTATTTATGTCGTAATTTAATCCGAAGGCGAACTCCCCCAACCTTCTTGCCCCTTCATCAACACTTAATATCTTCTCAAGCAAACTTTTTCCAACCTCAGCATCGTAGTCAACGACCTCCCCTTTGCTGAAGACCAGCTTCACGTTTCTTATCTCCGACCCTCTCCATAGACTGGGTATATCGAACAGAATCTTTCCCTCAACGCTATCTTCTATAGGCGCTGTAAAGACTTCGCCGCCAGGCATATTGTTTTTACCATCATCGTTAATCCATTTTCTATTGTCAACCCTCAAGTACAAGTCTGTTCCAGGGCCAACGATTCTTAGCTCCTTAATCTTGCTTATTTTTTCGATGATTCTTTCTTGAGCAGCGGCCTGTTCCTGCCACGCCTTCACGGGGTCGGGGTGAGTGAGTTTTAATGCATTAAACACCAGTTCTTCCCATTCGATAGGGCTCATGTTAGCCTCTTGAGCAGAGGCTGGAGTCGGGTATATGGTAACAACCCATCTAAGGCTTCCTTCACCATCTCTTCTCATGAAAATCTCGGAAAGCTTTCTAGTGGCCTTGTCTCGTAGCGACAATCTGTTCGGGTCTATATTTACGAGCGGCTTTGAGTGCAGTGGGGCTATTATCCTTATAGAAACATCAATGTTTTCCAGCATAAACTCGTCAATTCTTGAGTAATACGTAAGTAGCTCCTCTGGCGCAAATCTATAAAAGAGCTCTGTCATATAATCATCATTAAGAGTGACTCTCGGGTAGCCTCCACTCATAACGGTATATTTGTAAATACTGCGTGCAGCTTCTAATGAGGCAGGCGTGGTGATTATGTTTACTTCGTCCTTGGGCTTTATATTGGCACAATAATTCACGATTAGCTTCCCGAACTTATCAATTTGGGTTTCCCCCAAACTTATCACGCTCAGATCTGCGTAGGCTCAACATCCTTTTGATTCAGACCTTTCGAGCCTCATCACTTCAATAAAAAATAATCATTGCTACTTAAAATTAATTCCGTATTGTTAACATCATTCTACGAAGACCCATTTTTCTTCGTTGCTCGAAGCTATTCTTTATAAATACGTATAAATAAAGAAGGCCTTATTAATGCACGCCGCTAATGTTTAAATGAGCTCGGCAGGCTAATCCTTGAGCGCGTAGAACTCTTGGCATTAATGGCGAGGAGCATCGTCTCGTTTCACATTATTCTGTACTTATCACGTAGAAAATACGTTATAGTGCTGGAGATACCAATTATGAAAGCTACTAACTGAAAGATAGCTATTTTTTCTTTATCAAAATTCAAAAAGCTCATCCCATCAACTGGAGTTACGAGTTGCAGTTGAAGAAGGTAGACTTCACCGTCAGTATAAAAGCTAAGAGACTTCTCTAGGAGAATCCCCGTTTTTTCATCGTATTTTAAATAAATATTGCCTCCCTGTCTAGCAAGGCACTCCGTTATTACAGCCTTAACTATTTGCCCATTAGGAAAAGAGTAAGGAAACGTATCAATGTATCGATAAGCGCATATACTATCATTGTACCATCTTTCTTTTTGAAGATGTTGTACAACAGTAACGTTTATTGTAAAGATAGAGATGTTTGGATACGTGATTGCTTTTTCCATCACTGGCCTTGGCGGCCGTCCACCTTGTATATTAATTGCATAGTTTATAATGCCTGTTGAAGTTAGGACATTACTGGTCGTTACCCTTAGTTCCATGTAGCCGCTATTGATCAAATTATCGTATTGGTCATAAACGTATACTTCGTACTTAAGCTCGTACATACTTGTGCTACTAGCTATGGTAGGAAAGAATAGTAAAGCGAATAATAATAAGAAAACGATTCTTGATGAAAAAAGATTCTTGATTGTATCTAAATAATGCTCATGGCAACACAGAGCTCATCAACCATATCATGTATATTGGTATGAACACTAGCGATATGGTGTTGAGTAGCTTAATCACGATGTGTAGTGATGGTCCTGCGGTATCCTTCAGCGGGTCACCTACAGTGTCTCCAACTACTGCTGCTGCGTGGGCAGGAGATCTCTTGCCTCCGAAGTTCCCTGCCTCTATGTACTTTTTAGCGTTATCCCACGCAGCCCCTCCCCACATCATCATGATAGCTAGAACTACGGCGCTCGCCGTGGCGCCGACAACCAAGGCACCGACAGCTGGTCCTCCGAAGAGTAGCCCTAGTATTATTGGCGGAATCAGTATTGATAGTGCAGGTAGAAGCATGTTCTTGATAGCATAACTCGTGCTGATATCAACAGCTCTATAGTAATCAGGTTTCTCGGTGCCAGCGAGTATTCCAGGCTTCTCTCTGAATTGTCTGCGCACTTCTTCTACCATCATCCATGCAGCTTTGGTTACAGCCTCCAGTGTTAATGAGCTGAATAAGTACGGTATCATTGCCCCGATTAAGAAGCTTATCATTATATCAGGCCTTATTAGCACAAGCCTGCCTAGGAATGACTTCATGGATTCAATGAATCCAGCAAGGCTCATCTCGTAGGTTCCTGCTATAGAGTGTATTACTGAGGGATCCCTCGCAACGTAGTCCTGAACGAACGCTTGGAATAATAGGAGAGCAGCTAGGGCAGCGCTTCCCATAGCGAAACCTTTGGTTAGCGCCTTGGTTACATTGCCTAAAGCGTCTAAGGGCTCGAGTCTTTCCCTAACCTCTTTCTCCAGCTCGGCCATCTCCGCTATGCCCATAGCGTTGTCAGCGATCGGACCAGCTCCGTCAAGAGTCATTATTATACCAGCAAGGGATAGCATTCCCAGCGTGGCCATCGCCGTTCCAAATACTCCGTATATGAACTTAGCCACAGATATTCCAGCTATTAATTGTTGTGTCTCGATTACGGGTAGCGGTATGTTCATGCCTAGGTAGAATGATACAAAGAGAGCAATAGATATCACTACTATTGGTACGAAAGTTGCCCTCATACCAACGGTTAATCCCTGTAGAATAGTTAGCGCTGTACTTGATTGTGACGCTTTGGCTATTTCAATCACGGATTTTGCCTTGAGACCTGTGTAGTAGTTAGTTATCAGCACGACTATGATAGCAGCTATGATACCGCTCATTGATGCTACGAATAGGTTGAGCCAGGCATCAGGCAAAACTAGGTAAAACACGAAGAAGAAGCCAATTATAGCGAATATAGCTGATACAATGACTCCGTTTCTGAGAGGCTCCATTGGGTCCTTAAACCTCTTTTGGTAAGCTGCTACGAGAACGCCGGGTATAGTCGCTATAACTCTTACAGCACCTGTTAGTAGAGGCAGGAAGATAAAGTGTACAGCTTTATCAGCAGGTATTCCAGCCTTGATAAGCATGAAGTATACTGCCCATCCAACAATCATTGTGCCAAGCATCTCCGCTGTCACTGACTCGAAAATATCCGCGCCTCTTCCAGCGCAATCGCCAACGTTATCTCCAACCTGGTCAGCAATAACTGCTGGGTTTCTCGGGTCATCTTCTGGTATACCAGCCTCAACTTTACCAACGAGGTCTGCACCTACATCTGCTGCCTTTGTATAAATACCACCGCCTACTTGTGCGAATAGAGCTGATAGGCTCGCCCCGAAGGCGAATCCAGCTAGGCTGTCAAGAATCATTCTTAGAGTTAGAGGAGTAGCTTCGCCTCCCACGATTTTGAAAAACGCCAAGTAGAGGAGTGCTAGAGCGAATATGCTTATCGATGGGACGCTGAATCCGAGTACTGCTCCTCCAAGAACAGCTGTTCTTAGTGCTTCCCATGAGCCTTTTCTCGCAGCTTCTGTGGTTCTCACGTTAGCTCTGGTTGATGCATCCATGCTTAGAAAAGCAGCTGCAACTGATGAGGCGCTTCCCAGTAGGACGGATATGCCTATAAGTACCGTCTCTAGCACTATTTCTCTGTGAAGCTCTGGATGAGTTGGAAGGAATTTTATCCTGTACCCTATATAAACTGAGATAGCAGCTATGAATGATAAAGCCAATGAGAACAGCATGATTGTTTTTATTTGGCGCTTCATGTATGCTTGTGCTCCCTCTCTGATAGCTCTCCAGACGTTAACCATTTTCTCTGTGCCTGTGGGTTGTCTCTCTATCCAGAGGTATATGCCTATGGAAATTAGGATTCCAATTATTCCTGCTAAGAGACCTATGTAAACATAAAGCATTACTAACTCCTCTCTGTTATCCTAGCTATTCTAAAGGATAAACTTGTGTTGAGATTTATATAATTTTTCACTTCCTAAGGATTTCTAATAGGTATTTGTCAAAGCTTATCGTCTCCTCGATTCTTCCGTTCTTACGTATGATGATTTCCCTAGGCCTTGGATAAGAGTTGTAGTTGCTGGACATCACATATCCATATGCCCCTACATCAAGGATCAAGGCTAAATCTCCTCTCTTTAGGCTCGCGGGTACTGTTCTTTCAAGAGGCATTACGTCAGCGTTTTCACAAGAGTTCCCGGCGATAAATGCCTTCACGAAATCCGTATCTTTTTGGAGAAATAAAACCTCGTGATAGGAACGATATAGAGCGGGTCTTATAAGATGCTGCATCCCGGTATTCAAAGTAACGAATGTTTGTCCGCTCTTTGTTTTTATATCAGTAACTTTAGCTAACAAAACTCCTCCGCCCGCTACAATCCATCTTCCAGGCTCAAGGATAATTCTTGGCGAAAAGCCGTGCACATTTTCATGGTTTGAAGCAAAAGCCTCAAGGTTTTTCTTCAAATTATTAAAATCAAATTCCTTATCTTCTTTTCGATATGGATAAGAGAACCCCCCGCCGATATCTATCTCGGCGAAGGCGCGGTACTTCAGTATTTTTTGCCAAAGCTCATCTAATGCTTTAATGTAAATCTCAGGAGAACTAATGCCTGAACCCAAATGGAAATGTAGCCTTCTAATTTTCCCAGACGGGGACTCTTTTACCAAGAAATGTACAAATTCATCTATACCTATACCAAACTTAGATTGCCAGCCACCCGTTGTTGTGTATGCGTGGTGACCAGCACCGAAGCCCAAATCTATTCTTACGCCAATGTCTTCGTGATTATTGGCCAAGAGAAAGCTCAATTGATTCCAGCTATCAGCGTTGATTTTTATTCCCAAGCGAATAGCTTCTAGCAGCGTCTCGTCGTCAAGGCAGCATGAAGTTAACATAAGCTTACGGTTATCTTGAACAATGCTAAGGCCAATTTTCACTTCATATATGCTGACTCCTTCTAAACCATATCCCTCATTAGCTATGATACGCAGTATCTCCGGATTCGTATTGGCCTTCATGGCGTAGTATAAGTCAACATTTAATTCGCTGAAAAAGTCCTTGAGTGTTCTAGCTCTTTTAGTGATGAATTCTTCGCTATAAACATATATTGGTGTTCCATAATCCCTAGCTAGTTCCTTCCAGTCAACATTTCCAATCCATTCAGTACCGGAAGAAGCGTAATCGTTCATGAAGCACATCTCATCTCTATGGGTGAAGAAATACTTTTTTAACTTTTAGTTTTAGGTGTAATATGGTTGTAGATTTTGATTAGCAACAGGGAAAAAGTGCATAGTAACGGAGCCATTCTGCTAGGCGAGCAGGTTGAAGTTGATGGTTACTACGGCAGACAGGCCAGGATAATAACACATTTTCACTCAGACCATACAAAAGGTCTTAGCTATAGCGCTAGGAAGGCCCGGTCGATTATTGCTACCACTCCCACTATTGAGGCACTGGAGGTTCTGAGTGTCAAGCTTCCCAAAGAAAAAATCATTGCTCTCGAATACAATACTCCACTTAACCTAATTAGTGAAAAGGTTTCTCTTCTTTATTCCAAACATGTCTTTGGCTCAGCGCAGGTGCTTGTCGAAAAGGATAATGGGGAGAGGGAGGGCTATACAAGTGATTTTAAGTTGCCTGGAACCATCATTATGCGTGATTTAGACACGTTGGTTATCGATGCTACTTATGGCTCACCAGACATGACTAGGTGGTTTAAAAAGGAAATCGAGGGTATCTTGGTTGATTTTATTTCTTCTTTACTAAGCTATGGGTACCCTGTAACCATCTATGCATATTACGGCAAAATGCAGGAAATAATGGAGATAATACGTCGATATGGATTAGCTGTCCCCTTCATTATGCCAAGAAAAGTATACGAGCTAACTAAGATTTCGGTGAGGCACGGTTTGCATATAAACGATTATTTTGATGAGAGCACGGAGGAGGCCTTTGATATAATTAAAAGCAACTGGTTCATCAGATTTCTGCATTACAATTCGAGGGGAGAGCATTTAAAGTCGACAGGGATGTATCATGTCTACGTTACCGGCTGGGTTTTTGATAAGCCCATAAAGGAAATCAACTATGATGGATGGAGGTATATAGTGGGTTTCAGCGATCACGCTGATTTTGAGGATACGCTTTATTATGTGGAAGAAGCTAACCCGAAGAACCTAGTTATAGACTGTACTCGAACCGCAGTTGATGTTGCAAAGAGATTTATGAAGGAAGTAAAGAAGAGAAAACCTAGTGTTAATATAGAGATTTCGCCTTCGGCTCCCGCTAAGGTTATTCCGGAAGAAGACTAAGCATCCGACATTGAACCATAAAGTTAAAAAGTGATATCTAACTATTAGAATGCATGATGCGTGGAGATTATGCCCAAGGCTTTTTATTCTTACCCCGATGCTCTTGTTTTCAGAGGAATCTACGAGGTTTTATCAAAGATTGTTGATGAAGTGAACATTGACATTAAAGATGATGGAATTGTTATAAGAGCCACCGACCCAGCCCAGGTTGCTTATATCGAGGTCGAGATTCCGAGCCACGCCTTCACGCAGTTCAGTGTCGAAGAGGCCGGAGATTACGGTTTAGTGGTATCAACCATTAATAAAGCATTAAAATCGGCTAAGAGAGGCTTTAGGCTCGATACGAAGGTGGAGGGGGACGAGGTTCAATTTATAATCGTTGGTGCAATAAAAAAGACGTTTCTCTTCAGGGCAATAGCTGTTCCTAAGCCAGAGCTTAATCTCGAGGCTTTATCTTTCGTTGCGAAATCAACAATACTCGTCGAAGCGATGAAGAACGCGCTGAAAGATATAGAACTAGTTAGCGACAAAGTGATAATTGAGCAAGAAAACAGCGAGGTTCTAAGGCTTAAAGGAGCCGGCGAGACGAAATACGCACTAACTATATCGAGGTCTAGCGGAGCAGTTATCGACATGAGCGGCGAAGGTAAGATCGTCTCTTCCTACAATGTGGATTATTTAGTAAATATTTTGCCTTTGCTGAAAGTCAGTGATACAATGACTCTGGAGTTCATTGAGAATGGTCCGCTGAAAGCAACAATTGATATTCCAACAGGCGGCAGAGTTACTTTTCTGCTAGCTCCTTATGTTGGTTAACGTATTCATCCAGAATTGCATCATTCTTTTCAAGGTTATCAAGTATTTCAGCTAGGAATGGATACGAGTTCTTTAGTTCCCCCATATCAAATTCCCCGGTAGCCAGAAGCACGCTTTTCTCCAGCGGTACTGATGAGAGTAGCTGTGCTCTTTCTTCAGGTGTAGAGCTCATGGCCATCCATAGCACTATCTTTTGAATATTCATTGCGAATGGAAGCCCTGTTTTTCGTAACTCATTTATATAGCTAGTATCATGCGATAGTGCCTGAGATAAAGCGAAACTCGTCATTACTGAGGGTCTAATACCCTCGCCAGTGATAGGGAAAACCGCTCCTATAGCCTCACCAACTGCAAAGACATTCTTAGCTCTAACTGCTTTATCAATGCGTAAACCGCTAATTATGAGAAAATCTCCTTTTTTAGTAATTGTTCTGCCTGAGCGAATCTTTGGATGATTCTTGATGAATTCATCTAAGTATTCATTTAGGAATGTGAAGCTTTTGAAAGCCCCTACTCCTACACTAACATGTTTATCTCCCCTGGGGAAAACCCAGGTATAGCCTACGAAGAAACTGTCAAACCAGAATTCAATCTTATTGTTAGGCCATGAATCTACCTCTAAGACATATTCAATAGCATTCAGTTTAAGAGAGCCTTCATCAGCGCCTGTTCTCCCATTTGCTAGCACAAGAATATGTTCTTCGTCTTCATTTTGGCTGTACAGCTTTTTGGTATCGTATGGGTGTCTAAACTTTACTGTGGCTTTGCTATTATCAAGCAAATATTTAAGCCAATTAGGCTTATCGATAACGTATCCCCATTCTCCCTTGAACTCTGCGGAGTAAAGGAGCCTTTTATCTAGATATAAGTCTATAACGTCAATGTAGTTCATAACAAGCCCTTTTGGTATATTGATGAATCTCTCTATCTGTTTAGGTACACCCCAAGCGCATGGTCTGTTTCCGGGTTTTTGATGTGACTCATAAACCTCTACCTCGAATCCTTGTCTAGATAAATAGTAAGCTAGGGATGAGCCAGCAGGCCCGGCCCCTACGATGATTACTTTTGGTCTCAAGCTCTTTATGCCTCCATGGGCCTGTTTACGTTATATTCATGGAAAATCTAAACTTAAGCCAGCCTCGCCTAACTGTTTTTGTATAATGTAGTACGGAAGTACATTTAGAATCTCTCTTAAGTTCTTGAAAGGCAGCTTCTGTATAGTTAGGTTAAGAATTCTCAAGTACTGGTTAACAATTGTTTTTACTCTACTGGTAAGCATATCTATGTTCATGTTGTCATTATCAACCCTAATCCACCTATGAAATCTTTCAAGTGATATTCTTTCTATTTCTCCCTTGCTCTCTACAAATATAGTATCTATGTAGTCATCTAGAATCTGATATAAAATTCCTATATTTTTGCCTGTTTCTCTCATTGTTTCCACTATTTCTTCTCTACCAGCAGACAATGCTCCGAGAACAAAGGCTAACTCATACATCCTAGACGTCTTCAGTTCCACGACCTCCATATAATCGGCATCCTCGTAGTATGAATCTAAGATTTCTCCTCTGCTAACATCGCTCCATACCGATAGAACTTCACCTACGGCTCTCTCTCCAAGCGGAGTGACCATCTCGACAGCCTTGGGAATTAAAACGTTCGTTATAAGCGTTGTCTTGCCAATCCCGAGGGCTACCCAAGCCGCATCTCTTCCTCTCCTTTTTATATCCATATCTATTATGTCATCTATCGCTAAGCTAGATGAGTGAACAATCTCAATTGCTGTAGCCGCTCTTAGAGCTTTATCTTCATCTCCATTTAATAACTCATTGAGTAACAGTATAGTCGCTCCCCTAAGCCTTTTCCCACCTTCAAGAATATGTTCTGCTTCTTCTCTTAAACGAGGATCTATTTCATTTTCTATGAAGCGCTTTATGTTTTTCTCGATTTTTAGCTTGTATTGTTCAAGGCTATTCTCGATGTATGTTAAGCTATTATTTAACAACGTAAACATCCCTTATAGGCACACTCTTGATATTCAAGCTTTCCTTTATATTAGAAAACACGATTAATAAATAAAAATTATGGGAGAAAACAAGTGAAAAGGCTGGCAAGATGCGATATAAACGACATCCTTGAGGAAATAAAAGGTATTCCAGAGCTTTCTTATTTAGATAAGGAGAGAATTTCCTTCATAGTGAGCAGGGGATCTATGAGCAAAGCGTATGCGAAAATATATGGTTTGCACAGGGAAATACAGGTGGGCTTCGGTATACCACCTATCTACGTTATAGAGTTTCTTTGCGAGAAGGTTTCTTCACTCAATATGGAAGAAGCGTTCATAATTCTTATCCATGAGCTATTACATATTCCTCCAAAATTCAGTGGGGGGTTAAGACCACATGGAAAGCACGTTAACAACTTCATTGCTAGGAAGCTTTCTACGAAAATAGCTCACGAAGTGAAAGCCAAGTTCTATGAAAGGGTTTCTTCTTGTTGCGATGAGAAAAACCCTAATTTTAGGAGAATTAGCTCGAAAATGCACTCTGGAAAAAAAAGTCGATTATAGACAAAACTCTACGAGCCTCCTCACACTTGAATAGCCCGGTGGTCTTAATAGAGTAGATGCCTAATCCTCGGTAGACCTCTACGTCATAGTCCGTGTCTCCAATAAACAATATTGTTGTTTCTTCTCCGAATATTGTTTTAAGAGTACTCATATGCTCCTTTCCTTTTCTATGCTTCTCTCCATCAAAGCATAGAACCAAGTGAAATCCCATTATGGCCGGAGAACTACTAATGCTTTCGCACTCATTGTTTGTTGATAACACTGTTATGATGTTCCTTTTTCTCAGTTCATCCAAAAACCACTCTACGCACTCATTGAGTTTAAGTTCACGAAGAAGTCCCTTCTTGAAAATGGTGAATTCTCGCGAAATTTCTTCGGCAATCTTCTTATCTACCCCCATCATTTGTAGTTGCTCTATGAATGGTCTGCCAGCGCTTTCGAGGTACTTTCTCCTGACTATTTCCGCATCGAGGCCTAGCGATTCTGTAAGCGCTTTGGCAACCCACTCAGCGTATATCCCCATGGTGTCAATAACTGTTCCATCGAAATCAAATACAATTATTCCCTTCATCTTCATTTCTTCTTCCTCGCGTTTATGATATAATACTGTAGAGGGTTTTTTACGTTACAGTTAGCTACGCATAGCCCAATCGTCTTCATTTTTTCGCATGAGTAAGGCAAGTACTTTTTTCCTCCTCCCTTTTCGCCTAGGATATGCTCGACTTGGTAACGCGTTATTTTCTCTTTGAAGTCAGGTAGCCCTCGGAACATATCTATTATTTCTTCCTTATCGACTCCTATGTTTCCAAGAAAAGCAACGATAGCGAATCGCTGGTGATGGCTTAAGTTCTCGCCGTTTCTAAGAGACTCATAAATTCGGGCCATGCATGGAGGAAAAGCATTATACTTGATGGGCCCGGTAATCGTCGTGGCGCTTCTTTCGATTTTTTTAGGTTCGATTTTTTTGATGGTACCTATAATTTCAAGTACAGATTCTTTTTCCAATAAACTCTCCAGGCTCGGAGATGCCATTAGCGAATCAATCTTGTTTAAAATATATTCATAGAACTTTTCCTCGATTAATCTGGAAATAAAAACTCTGTCATCTAAAGCTAAGTAGACTTTCCCATCTATTAATACCTGGTTGGTTAACTTATACTTGGCTTCGCCCCCCAGCCTCTTGGATAGTTTGAGGTAATCGTAGAACTCAAGTACAAGGCTATAGTATTTCTTGACTGGCTCTATTTTCCCTCTAACAGCTTTCTCCTCGATAAAGACAACGTGAGGAGTATTAGCTTCCTTCAGGCCTATTCCAACAAGGTTTGCAATTGTTATCAATTCTCTGTTATTTAGTCTCAAGAGGCCTGGAGAATACCTCTTTGCTAAGTAAACAGCAACTTTGGTAGAAAAACTAGGATTATTGAGAATCGAAGCAAGAATCATGAGAGAATACGTAAGCACTATTTCATCCGTTCTCGAAATGTTGTTGGCTAACTTTTTTTCTCCCGTAAAGACCTCCTCTATGGCTTTCTCTACGAAATCTTTGTAATAATCGAACAAATCTGCTAAACTATTTATGTGATGCAGACCCTCAACTCCTCTTAAATAGTTAAGTGGATCGTCTATGAGAAACGGAAATCTTGAGATAGGTGCTGATAACATTTTAAGACCTATCCATATTCCTTCTCTTCCTAGAATTAATAACGTTGTCGTTGTAATTCGAAAACGCTTGGGAGAAAAAAACATGTGGGAGTTTTTGACGATTCAACCACTATATTATGGTTTTATTACAACTGAAAGCCTCGCTCTTCAGGGCGGAGAGGAGGTCAGTTAGTTATAAGTGATGGATAGAAGTATTTCTTCTTGTATAATTTTTTCTTCTCGTCCCATTCATAGAGTATTTTTACTGCTTCGTTTGCAACCCTAATAGCCTTATCGATACCGCTTCCAGGCATAAACTCGTTTGTTATTCTATTAGCAATGACAGCGCACACTGTCCCTGCTCTGGCGCCGTAGATGCTGGATAACGTGAATATGGTCGAGCTCTCCATCTCAAAGTTGAGAACCCCCGCCCTCCTAAGGTCCTCATAAAGATTCTGCACCCATGATTGAGTATAGTTTTTATATCCAGGACGACCCTGTCCTAAGTAGAAGCTGTCTGTACTAGCTGTTACGCCCAGCCAGTAATTATAGCCAAGGGACTCAGCCGCTTCTACTAGCGCATTTATTACCTCATAATGTGCGTGTGCAGGGTACTCCGGGATAATGTACTGTTTAGACGTGCCATCCAGCCGGACCGCTGCAACAGTGATGATGATATCCCCAACAGATATTTCCGGCTGTATAGCGCCGGTGGTGCCCACTCTAATAAAGGTATCAGCGCCTGCTCTTAGAAGCTCCTCTACGGCTATAGCGGTGCTAGGTCCACCTATACCAGTTGATGTAACGCTAATGGGAACACCTTTGTATTTACCTGTATAAGTAGTGAATTCTCTATGCCTAGCTATCAACCTGGCTTCATCCCAGGTCTTTGCGATCAAATCGCTGCGAGCGGGGTCTCCGGGGAGAAGCACGTACCTTGAAACCTCTCCGGGCGCAACCATTATGTGATAAAATTTTCCTTCGACTGTTGGTCTATCAGCACTCGACGACATGAAACGTTCACCCATGGTCATTTTTTGCTTAATGATTTTATAATTTTTCATATATAAAAATTATATCTTAAGACTGTGTTTACGTAATCAATAATAGCTAACTACATTTATAGGAATAATAAAGCTAGGCTACCTAGTATTATGGTATTATATGGAGGATTTCGAATTTACCAAATATTGAGTAGTGAATCTTGATTTCAATAATGTCTCTTTTTGAAACACCTATATCTATTTGAAAGTTCTCCGAGGGAGCCAGCTCCTTTTTGACGACAATGACGTCTCTTATTCTTTTTTTGAGGTAGGATGATTCTGTAATGAGAGAAGTTACGTGAGCTGAAAACCAAACCTCGATGCTCCATATCATGATTTTTTGGTTAGATATGTTTGTTAGGGTTAGTTCTCCTTTGTCTGTTACTTCATAGCTTAGCGGTACTTTCTCTGTTAACATAGATTCATCTATGATATTAATTACTAGCTGATTACATATAAATCTTAGTTATAACCCGAGGCCGATTAATCATGGAATTGATTTAAGTACCATATGACCTATTTCGAATACTGCTAAACTTTCCGCAAGTTCTCTTGCTTTATTTAGATTGTTTGCTGATGAGCTATATACAGTAAGTAATGGATCGCCTTGATTAACTCTATATCCTATTTTAGCGTGAAGCATTACCCCGGCTTTTTTATCGAAAGGAGCTCCAGCAGCACGGGCAATTATATTCACAGCATTATTATTTATCTTTGTTACTGCCCCTGAAAATGGTGCTTTTATAGTGTAGGAGAACTCCGCTAGCGATATATCTTCAGGCTTTACTTCCGGGTTACCGCCCTGAAACTCTATCATTTTTCTGAAGATCAACTCTGGTTTCCCTGACTCAAACATGCTTCTCGCTAGATTCAGGCCTTCCCCATAGTTCGCCTTCCCAGATAGTTCCAGTAAAGCTGCAACAATGGAAAGTGCTTTGTGAACAAGGCTGGGTGGCCCGCTTTTTTTCATCAAGGTTTCAAGTGCTTCTCTGGCCTCAAGCGCAGGACCAACAGTAAAGCCTATTGGTTCTCCTCCAAAGGTTATTAGAACCTTGGAGGATATCTTTAACTTATTGGTGACCATAAGAAATCTGGAAGCAAGCCTCTCAGCCTCGTTAATTGTTGAAACCTTTGCTCCCTCGCCTGTCGGGATATCGATAACCAAGCCAAAAACCCCCATGGCCACCTTCTTTGATAGAATACTAGCTATCATTTGTGATTCAGGGTCTATTCTCAGCTTTCTCTCAGTTCTAACAAAGATATCATCAGCCGGAGAAAGATTGAGTCTTCCCGTCCACGCAAGGGTTCCCCCTACTTTTACTAATGCTTCTTTTATTTCGTCTGCTGTTAAATCAACTCTCGCGAGCACCTCCATTGTATCCGCGGTTCCGCTTGGACTAACAATTGCTCTACTACTTGTTTTTGGTATTTTGATGCCGAAGGCAATTGCTGTTGGGACAGCCACTAGTGCAACCTTGCTGTTACCGGGGACTCCTCCTATGCTATGCTCATCGTATACTGGGTAGGGATGAGATAAAACGGTTCCCTGAGTCGCCATTTCAAGGGTTAAATAATACAACTCATCATCATCCATTCCCACCGCTTCCTGGGCTGATAGAAACGTAGCTATACCAGCTTCGTCTAAAGCACCATTAACCACATCTCTAATTAGTTTCGAGATTTCTTCTCGATTTAGCTTTTTTCCCTTAAGCTTGTTTCTAATAATTTCTATGGACTCAGATACGTTTACAGGCGTAGCGTTTACGTTATCTCCATCTTTGAGGCCCAGAGCCTGCGCGATATTCCTTGGAATTCCTATTTCGTCTTTATTCACAAAGCCCTTTTCGGAGATTATAACCCCGAAGTAATAAGCTTTGAGGTTATCAAGTCTAATCATAAGCCTTGATTCCAAAGTAGCTCCTATTTTCTTAGCTGTTTCTTCGTTTATTAAGCATAGATTCTCTTGTGCACTGAAATCAAGAGTTCTTACAGTTAATCTTGGGCTAGAGGTCAACGGCACATCCTCTGGTTTAATTAATAACGCGTTTCCTTTTTTACTTTTGTTGTTTGTGCATCCTGTACTCGTTATCTATGGCTTCATATAAAGCTCTTAGTGGTTGAAGCTTTTTCGTGAGCACTAACTCAAGGATTTTTTCATAATGCCTTTTTGTTTCGTCCAGCAGAATTTGTACGTCTTTGCTAGATGCAATCTCCGTATCCTCGCCCTTGCCTAATCCGGGGCACTTCAAATCAAGCTTGAGTTCTTCGCTTAATCCCCCTAGCTGTGCTGGGTATACTCTGCATTTGTAAGGCCTAGCATCATATATCCTGCAGTATGTTTCTCCGTTTTGATTAAATCCGAGAAAAACACATCTACCCCATTGGTCGCTTCCAAGGGTGATGTAGGGAATCACATCGGCAATAACCACGTTCATGAACTCTTCGAGAACAGCCCTTGGATGGACACCTAATTTCTTGGAAATCCTAATCAGGTCATAAATCGTTATTGTTACGTTCGGCCCTGTTCCACAACAGACATCGCATCTAATGCATCTAAACTTGATTCTCGTCCCGGGCTTATAGCGCGCTTTATCCATGCTTAATCGAGTTCTAAATGAATAGCTAATAGATTTTATAGTTTCTTCCAGCTCTAAGTTATCTTCTTTATTCATGTAAGACGAAGCTTTAAGTCATAGTGTAGGCTTTGCTGCCCAACGACCCAGCTTATGTCTTTTTTTATTTTATTATGAAGTTAAACTTATAGTGCTATAAATCCTCTATGCTTTTAATGATGAGGCATCCTACGTTTATGAATGGTGATGTTTGACGAGTGGATTAAGATTAACAGGTCCTCCCGAAAGAAAGGCAGGCAAAACTCCCAGCAGTTACGATGAGTACTTGAGAAAAGCCGTAGAAAACGCATCTGCGGTCCATAATCATCTCATGGTTTTCAGCGGCAAAGGAGGAGTTGGGAAAAGCTTTCTATCAGCATCCATATCTTATTTCCTATCGCGCAGAGGTCTGAGAGTCCTGCTATACGATGCCGATGAGACCGGGTCCTCAATACCCTTTCTACTAGGAGCTCTGGACGCAGAGGTCCTAGTTTCGCAAAGAACAGGGAGGATCCTCCCTCCATCGAAATTCAGTAGCTATTATTTCCTGAGCATTGAGCATCTTCTCCCAGAACCTAGAGTACCGCTTCTATGGGAGGGAACTTTAAGAAGCAGGTTCTTAATAGAGACATTATCTCTATTGTCACTCGAGAACTTCGATGTAGTTGTATACGACCTTCCGCCCGGAACCGGCGATGAATTAATAACGCTTTCCCAAATTCTACCATCGAAGAAGGGCCTTGTGATATCCTCGCCTGGCAGGTTAGCCGAGCGTGTTGTTAGGAAAGCAATAGTTTTTGCTATGAAGTTCGGGGTTGAAATAATAGGATTGATTGAAAACATGTCATATTACAGGTGTCCTAACGGAAATATCGTTAGCTTATTTGGAGAGAGCAGTCTTGATAAACTGATTAGGGATTATGGCATCAAGTATGGTTCCCGGCTGCCCTTCGAAACGGGTATAAGAGAAGCTATTGATAAAGGAAAACTAGTCGAGGTGCTGGAAGAGAAAAATGAGTTAACCTTGAAGCTAGAGGAAATAACGGATTACATATACAGCGTATTGACACAATGATAAGATACTATTTGTTTAGGTCAAAAACAAGCTCTTAAGAGATAAGAACCTGTCCTTATCAATCTTTGAGTTAACTATTTCTACCCCCTCAAACATGAGTAGCTTTTCTTTTAAACAATTGTTCTTTTTCCCCATGTATCCTCCTATATCCCTATTATTCCTTACTACTCTGTGGCAAGGGTAAATTATTGGCTCGTCATTTATTGATAAAAGCAATCCAACGTATCTTGGGTTTAGGCCTAGAATCTCCGCGATTTCCTTGTAAGTAGTTACTCTACCCTCAGGTATGTATGTTAATAGAGCTTTTAAAATGCTTAGGAGAGTTTCCTTACCGCATTTTCGAGGTACACAGAACGAAATGTCGTTGTTCATGAAGCGATGCAACTCCTTGATACAATAAACTATAAGCGGGCCCGCGGGGATTTGAACCCCGGACCCCCGGCTTAGGAGGCCGGTGCCCTATCCTGGCTGGGCTACGGGCCCTCAATTTTTAAGAATGCATGATGCTTAATATTGATTACGTGTGAAGTGGTATGTCAACATACAGTGAGTATAAGGGAAGGTTTTACTATCTGTTGCACCCCAGGCTCACGATTATCCTGGCTACCCTTTGTCCAGGCGGTAGGATTAACCTAATGCCCGCGTCTTGGAACACGCCCGTCAGCGAGGATCCCCCCACTGTAGGCGTTGCTGTTGATAAGGAAAGCTACACTAGGGAGTGTTTGGAATACTCCGGTGAAGCCACGATTAATATTCCTAGCTCTGAGCAAGCCAACCTAGTATACAGCTTGGGTACCATTAGCGGTAGAGAAGTTGATAAAGTGAAGGTGTATAATGTAGGTTTCGTAGATTCTAAAATGGTGAAGGTCCCTGGTATTGATGGGTCTCTAGCTATCATGGAGGGGAAAGTCATAGATAAGTTAGAAATAGGAGATGTTGTTTTCCACGTTTTTCATGTAGTTAGAGTAATCTACAGAGATGGCGTGGCAGATGAGTATGGCTACAACTTCGGCGCAACTAACGTACTTCTGCACGGCTCAGGCAAGGTGTTCTACAAAGTTGACCCAAGAAAGATATGGGCTCGAAAAATCTAAAGACCTTGTTCAACAATAACTCATCATCATAATGAACAATTAGCAAGAAAGTGTTCCAGATGATTATAGGGACGCTATCAATAGTTCTGACCTCCATAATTTGGGGCACAGTCATATTTTATTACAAAAAACTCATGGAGAAAGAGAGTTTTTACACATTGAATTTCAAGCGCGTCTTCTCAGCACTCATGTTTTCATTTCCAATAGTGGTTTTCAGTTGGACAACGAAAGGGGCTCTGCCATCAATGCTATCGGGGATTGTCGGTTTAGGCATAGGGGATACCCTTTATTTATATGCCATATTGAAGTCAGGAGCATCTATAGCGGCGCCTGTGGCTTACATATACGTTATACTATCCCAATTAACCGCTTTTCTCATAGGAGAGAAGGTAGGATTACAACTAGTCATAGGGGCGCTATTCGCGTTTCTCGGTGTTTCTCTTTTAAATAAAGAAAACAGCACAGCTAACCTAAAAGGGGTAGTCATGGCTTTTTTAGCCGGTATATCATGGATGTTCAGCGCCGTCTTAATTAAACACGCAACCGTCGCTGAGGGATCCCCCTCATATATCGTTGCTTTCTACCGATTACTGGGGGCAACCATATTCCTCGGATGCCTTAACTACTACTTAGATAGAAACCCTAAGCGGCTGTTTAACATCACACAGAGGATTCTGCCACCAATATCCTTTATTGACATGTACCTAGGAGCTGCTTTATACTCGCTCGGTGTCTCTCAGCTCGGTGTATCAAAAACTGTTATTATCGTTTCCCTATCACCAGCGATAACAGTTATCTTCGCCAAAGTAATGAGATTAGAGGAAATAAACTGGTATAAAGCTATTGGAACAATCTTGATAATAGCTGGAATAGTGCTTACACAAGTAACAGGGTAGCACAGGCTTCTTCATTACTACGTTTATTTAATTGTAATACAAACATAAATATTAAATTAGGATTCGGAAAAACAACTAATAGATGAAAGGTTGGGGATGAATACTCAATGCCTCTTGGATTAGGAACAACCGAATTGATTCTCATTCTTATACTAATAATAATACTTATAGTGATGCCCACAAAGCTTCCGCAGTTTGCGAGAAGCATTGGAGAAAGTATAAGGGAGTTTAGAAGAGCAAGCAAGGAAGTCAGCAGCGAGGAGGTGGAGGCCCTTAAGAAGGCCGAGAAAGAAGTAGCTAGCAAGGAGAAAGAAGGGAAAATTGATGAGGAAACCTTGAGAAAATTAGCAGAGAAGCTCGGTGTTAGCGCGGAGGGTAAATCCAAGGATGAATTGATTGAAGAAGTAGTTAAAAAAGCCAAGGAAAAAGGCTTAATATAACTTTTTTGCTGCTTATTTTTGATAAGAAATTAATAAATAAAAAAATTATATATATCATATTTAATTGATAAAAACAGTAATAATTTACGTAAAAATGTTTATATAACAATAATGTTTATACAATATATGAGATATGACATTATTTGAGGTGTCACAAATGTCTGGATTAGCAATAATAATGTTCTCGGGGCAAGCCGAAAACTTTATCCCCTTAGCAGTACTCACCCAAACTGCTGTTAACATGAATATTCCTGTCAGAATATTCGTGACCGGGACAGCGCTGCCCTACTTCACCAAGAATAAACTGGAGCCTAGGTTCAGCAAGGAGTTCGAGGACATGGTCCCAGCCTTAATGGGAGGAATGAAGAAGCTCCAGATGCCCAGCTGGTACGAAATTCTGAAAGAAGCTAAAGAGCTCGGAGACGTGAAAATATATGCATGTAGCTTGATGGCCGAGGTAATGGGACTGAAGAAAGAGCATCTCGACGAAATCGTGGATGATATAGTAGGCGCAGCATTCTTCATGAAAGAATCGGAAAACATGAAAGTAATCTTTATCTAATAATTCTTCAAAAAACTAAATGAGGCGTAATGTAAGATGAGCGAAAAACACCTGGTAGACGCCAGAGGCATGTCTTGCCCAGGCCCCATAACCAAGCTTGTAAAGACGTATAGGATAGCTAAGAACGGGGATATCATCGAGGTATTGGCAACAGACCCTGGCTTCATACCTGATGTAAAAGCATGGATAGAGAAAACAGGTAATGAGCTACTCGAGCTTAAGGAGGAGGCCGGCGTTATCAGGGCTGTTATAAAAGTTACGGCTAAGAAATAGGTTACCTGTGAGCGTTTATGGCTAAGAAACTTGTTATTTTAGGGGGAGGTACAGGCGGGTTAATAGTTGCTAATCTGCTTACGGATTACTATGAAACAGTAGTTGTCGATAGGAGAAAGGAGACGGTTTTTCAGCCAGGACAACTCTTCGTTGCCTTCAAGGGCGAATCTCCAAACAAATACAAGAAGGAAATAAAAGAAGTTTTGAATCCGAAAGCCAAGTTCATTCAATCTGAGGTAACCAAAATAAACTTGGATAATAGAGAGGTTTTGCTAGTAGATGGCTCTAAAATTAGCTATGATTATCTTGTTGTCTCGCTGGGCGTGGAATTTAACTACGAAATGATAAAGGGGCTGAAGGAGAATTTCGAGAAATTTGGCGATTACTATTCAGGCTTAGAGTCCTCATCTAAGTTCTATGAGAATTTCAAGACACTGAGAAAAGGACAACTGGTAATCACAGTTGCTGACCCAGTCTACAAGTGCGTCCCGGCACCTCATAAGGGAGCCGCCCTCGCAGCTGACACGTTGCGGAAAATAGGGTCTCAGGCTAAAGTTGTGTTAACCGTACCATTCCCCAAGGTATACCCCGCTGAAAAGCTGGCGGACGAATATGAAAAAGCATTAAGAAAACACGGCGTTGAGATAAAGACCATGTTCACGCTTGACAGAATCGATCATAAAGAAAAAAAGATATACAGCTTGGAAGGTGAGGAGCTAAGCTTTGATTTGCTGGCCGTTATTCCCCCCCACAAGGGGCCCAGCGTTGAAGTCGAGCCTAGTAGCGTGAGGGATAGTGATAGCTACTTCAAGGTGGATAAGTACAAGCTAAATATAATTGGCTACGATGATGCCTTCGCCATAGGTGATAACGCTTCCCTGCCCACAGCGAAATCAGGCGTAGGCGCACATCTCCAGGCAGAGGTAGTAGCGGACAATTTGCTGGGCTATGAAGCAAAGTTTAATGGAAGAACGTTCTGTCCATGCATAAGTAACGATACAGCATCCTTCGTGATTAGCGATTATGACCACCCACCAGTCAGAGTTCGATGTTCTCGTTTCAAGAGATTAATAGAAGAGGTCTTCATCGCTGGATACTGGAGCTTCCTCAAATACCCCAGAATATGGAGGCCACTCATGGAAACCATGTTTGAGGCAACAAAGCCCTCTGTTCTAGGTGAGATTGGATGGTAGAAGATGCTCGTAAATTAGAGTTGGATGAAGAAACTATCAAGGGCTTGGTAACGCTTGCTAAGCTTGTAAATAAGGCTGAGCAAAGCGGGGTTTTAGAGATAATACAAGCATTTCTAGATGAAGGTGTTATCGATAAGCTAGCAAAATACATTATCACACCCGACTTGCTGAGACTTCTTGATAGGCTTGATTTGGTAATCACGGCGGGTAGCTACCTTGCTATATCAATGGAGAAAGAGGAGGAGCCGAAATCCCTGTTAAGTCTGCTCAACACTATAAGGAAAGACCCAGAAATAAGGCTAGGCCTGGCCAGGCTGATCTATTTCTTAAAGCTCCTCGGAAGTATAAAGCCAGAGGAACAATGATTTTTTATATCAATAACGATTAGCTACCCTTTTTTCTAAGCAATGCTATAAAGAAGCCCGGGGTATCCATGACATAGGGCGTAAACCTCGAGAACGGGTATTCAGAAAGCGTTGTCTGTGGAAGGGGGATAGGCGGCTCCTCTGGAATCAGTCCAAGCTCTCTTATCGCCCACTCAGCGTTACCCTCATTCTCCTCGAATGTCAATGTGCAAGTTGAGTAAACAATGAGGCCGTCGGGCAAAGCGATTTTGGAAGCAGCCTTCAATATGCTTCTTTGAAGCGCAACGAGGTTTTTCAAGGACTCCTCCGTTAAAAGAAGGGATGTCTTAGGCCTTCTTCCAAGATCGCTGCATGGAGGATCTACAATTATTTTGTTTGCTTTTAGAGTTGGTAGGTATTCGTGAATTTTTCGCGAATCATAAATCAAGGTGTATATGTTGTGCCCTAGCCTTTGGGCGTTTTTTACTATCCGCTCGACCTTCTTCAGCGATCTATCTATTCCTATAACTAGTGCTTTTCCTCCACTGAGCTCGTATGCGTGGGTTATCTTTCCTCCGGGGCTCGCAGTTAAATCAATAACAATATCTCCCTGGCTGGGCTCAAGGCTTCTTGCAACCATCATTGAGGGAAGGGACTGGTCATATATGTATCCATTGGTAAATACGCTTGTTTCTCTAAGCTTCGGTGTTTTGAATAAGCTCCTTTCTGTCACCACCGTCAAGCCTGTCTTCTCCCCTGTCTTCAGTGGATTGTTTACGAGTCGGCCATAACCAAATATTGCTCCTTTATTATCCATTATAGCTACCTCGTCGCCAACTGAACCGTGAACTTTCAGCACTCCCGGGGCATAAACGTTGGCTCCAAGCAAAACGCTCTCAGCAGTGTATTTATCTACTACTACGTATTTCTCCGGTTTCTTATCTAGGTGATAGGGGCCCTCAACGAACGTGTATATCGCTTCTTCGATTCTGCCGTCCTTTAAGAAAACGTAACCTTCCTTTCTAAGAAGACCTATGACGTAATCACTCGATGACCTAAGTAAATTTACCCTAACATAGTATCTTCTAGAGGGAATAGGCATGTGGCATATGTAATCTTCTATTGGCACGCTGTATATCCTGGTTATTTCCCGGATTTTCTCCAGCGCGTAATCCGTGTACTCAATGGATAGTCTCTGTGAATCCAGGTTGCAGTCATAGCTCCTAGTCAAAGATTTCTACCCTAAACAACATCAGGTTAGCAGTTTGATACCGGATAAATTCTCTATGTCCTCGGGAGACAGTACCCCTGGGCGAACAATCCTGGGAGGGTTAATAGTCGTGTCAATAATTGTAGATGGTCCCTTATACTTGGTGGGGCCATCATCGATGAGCAGGTCTATTTTTCCGCCAAGAATTTTCTCTGCGTCATCCGGCGTGAATGGGGAACTCATGCCTGCTGGGCACGCGGACGTGGATATTAAGAAACCATTAAGCTCCCTAGCTAGTCTTTGTGGAAATATATGGTCAGGTATCCTTAAGGCAATTTTTCCGTCGTGCTCTAGGGGCTCCGGCAGAATGCCCCTGCTCTTAACAATAAGGGTGAGGGGGCCGGGCCAGAAAAGCTCAGCTAGTTTTTTAGCGTTGCTGTTAAATATGCCGATTTTCTCAGCGTTCTCGAAGGTATCAGTCACTACTGGCATAGGTGCCTTTGTACCTTTGATTAATAAAAGTCTTCGCAGCCCGGATTCATCTTGGATATCAGCAGCCATTCCATAGACAGTATCTGTAGGATACACCACGATTGCCCCGTTCCTGAGGACATCTGCGGCTTCCTTGATTATGGATTCCAGCTTGTCTAGGAATAGTTTTACTCTCCTCATGTTTAATGCAGCTCTCAATTATTGAGGATTAGTTAAGCATTAAAATATTTACTCAAGAAGCCCCAAAATATAAATCATGTGAACTAGAATGGATATTGATTTTTTCCTGGAAAAAATCCTCGATATAGCTAAGCAGTACTATCCTAATGCTGTTGCGGATAAAGTCTTGATTAAGAAGAACAAACTGTTTATTTATGGGAGAATAGATGATAAGTGGTTTAAGGTAATAATTAATAAGCAGAAGGGAGATGTCCGCGTATACTCGCCCTCAAAAACAATAGAGCACGTCCTGAAGAGGAGGCTCGAGAAGTATGTCCAGAACAAGCGCTATATATAGAAAGAAGATCAGCGTTGGGCTAGAGATTCTGGCAAAGGTTCTTTCAGAAAACATTACTGATAGAAAAGCTATCGTATCTGTACTTAAGGATTACTATCAGGCAAGCGGAGTCAAGCCATTTATGGGGGCGAAAGTTAGGGAGGACCTGTACGATAAGGAGCTGACAACGCTTTACGTGATCGGTAAGTACGGCATGGGCCTTGATGAGGATAACAAAGAGGTCTTCGAGAAGATATTTGATAAAGAGTTGAAGATAGAGAAAGCAATTGAATTGTTGCTCTCAAGCATGGATGCGCAACATAAAAGAGAAGCTATAAAGAAAATAATGGAGACAGAAATTGATGGTAACGAGGCCGCAAGGATTTTCAGGGTGGCCTTCACAAAAGTAATTCTCGGATTCGGAAAAGAGGAGGATTTCGCAAGGCTATTATCAGCTTTCCAAGAGGCGTTTCCAGAGCACAAAAAAACAGTTGAGAACTACGCTAAGTTCTATATCGCTTACAGGCTATCAGAGAAGTTATACACAGGCGAGATATCAGATAAGCTTAGCAAGGAGATTGAGAAGCAAGCAATGAATTTAAGGCTCGGTCTGGGCTTCACTCTTCCAGATGATAAGTACATTTACGCTATAGCGAAGAACGTTTTCGGTGTTCCCCCGGAAAAGCTATCCAGAATTCTCTCATTAAAGGAGGAGGCAGGGGATCAGAAAGAGTGAAGGAAATACTAGGCGTTAAGTTAAGCAGAGGCGTTATTGAGGCTGAGAAGACAATTATCCCTCCTGTTCCCCAAGGACATTCCCTTGTAAAAGTACGAGAACTCATGATAACACCACTAAACATCTTGCATCAACATGAAAAGCCGCTTGTAGGCATTCTGCACGGAAGCGATATAGATAGTGGAAAAGAGGTTATTTCAACTGGAGTGTGCAATGAACATAGCTTCTATAATAATGAGTTTTTAGGGTGGAGCCTTACTCCTTATCCATCATGTGGTTTGTACTCGCCTCCAGAAAGCTTGGAAGATAAGGTTCTATACCCATTGTTATCAATAGTCCAGGACGCCGTGGATAACCTTGAGGGAGAGGTCCTGGTTGTAAGCAAGGGTGGATTACTATACTCGTTATTCGAGTCAGCGGTAACGATGAAGTACAGGCTTTACAGCGGTATAGGAAGCACGCATTTAAAAAAGGAGCCTATGATATCAATTGATAAGCTGAAAGGCTCTTCGTGGGACACAGTTCTAGTTTTAACTATTCATAGAGCCCTCATTACAGACGTGTTCAGCTTGATAGGTGATGCTGGAAAGATTCTGTACACACCTATTAATAGATGCGTTTCTAACCAGCTGTATACTAACTGCTCTAGTTGTATCGTCAAGATACTTTCAACAAAGAAGGTTCTAGAGAATGATTGGATTAGAAAAATAGATAAGCACACCCTATCAAAGCACATCGACAGAATAAATGTAAGTTATTTACCGCTCGAAGTAAGCAAGCCATACATAATCCTTGAATTCAAGGACTAGAGTTAATTAGGACATAAACTTTGAGTTTTATACGTATAGATTAAATGGAGAATAACCATGAGCACGAACGAACGCATGCCATTAAGCGTCGAGCAAATCATAGAGATGAAAGAAGAGGGAATCAAAGTCGAACTTAGGGGATGGATTCACAGAAAATTTGCTGTTGGAGGAAAAATTTTTGTTTGGCTACGCGATCACTCGGGCTATATCCAATGTGTTATCGATAAAAGTGCTGTTGAACAAAACGTTTATGAGGCTTTTGATAAAGCCAAGAGGGAAAGCAGCATCATTATAAGGGGATACACCAAGCTTGACCAAAGAGCACCAGGCGGGGTTGAGGTCAGGGTTACCGATGGTAAGGTTATTCATAACAGCGAGGACTTTCCCATAAAGGGCGGCGAAAGCGTGGAGTTTCTTCTTGATAACAGGCATTTATGGCTTAGGGCAACTAGAATGCAAGCGATAATGAAGATAAAGCACTCGTTGCTCAAGGCTCTGAGGGATTATTACATAGCTGATGGGTGGTTCGAGGTTACTCCCCCGATTCTTACCAGCACAGCCGTGGAGGGGGGAGCAACTTTATTCAAGGTTGATTACTTCGGTGAACCAGCCTACCTCAGCCAGAGCGCCCAGTTCTACCTAGAAGTTCTCTGCTACAGCCTCGGGAAGGTGTGGTCGATAACCCCGAGCTTCAGGGCCGAGAAGTCGAGGACCAGGAGGCATCTCAGCGAGTACACGCACTTCGAGGTTGAGGCAGCTTGGATGGAGATGGAGGAGCTGATGAAGGTGGCCGAGCAATCGCTTGAGTATGTCGTGGGAGTCGTGGTTGATGAAAGAATAAAGGAACTGGAGCTTCTTGGCAGGGACGTGAGCAAGCTTGAGAGGGTAAAGGCCCCCTTCCCCAGAATTACATATAGAGAAGCTATTGAACGTTTATCGAGAAAAGGATTCAACGCGAAGTGGGGTGACGACCTGGGAGCGGATGAGGAGGCAGCCTTGACAACCGATTTTGACTCTCCGTTCTTCGTTTACTACTTCCCGAGGAGCTTAAAACCCTTTTACATGAAGATAGAGCCCTCTGACCCCAGCGTGGTAAGGGGCTTCGACATGCTGGCTCCAGAGGGCTTTGGAGAAATCATAGGTGGTAGCCAGAGGGAGGATGATTACGAAACACTGCATAGCAGAATAGTGGAGGAAGGCTACGACCCAGCAGACTACTACTGGTACCTTGACCTCAGAAAGTACGGTTCCGTTCCTCACAGTGGCTTTGGGCTAGGCGTGGAGAGAGTGCTGATGTGGATAGCGGGTTTAGACCATATACGCGACACTACTCCGTTCCCGAGGTTCAGAGAGAGAATAAAGCCGTGAACTCATCTATGAAAGCAGTGGTTTTGTTCAGCGGCGGCAAGGACAGCACGGCTGCTCTTCATTACGCTTACTTCGGCGGACTCGATGTAAAAGGGCTCTGCATAGCTAAGCCAATGGAGGATTCACTCTATTTTCATTATCCATACACCGAGGTAGCTGTTTTGTTAGCTCAGCTAATGGGATTTAACTACTATTACGATGAGGTAAGCGATGATATAAATAGCATTAAAAACTTCATAAAGAACTGCGTTGATAGCTTCGGTGCAGACTACATTATTGCCGGGGTTTTGAG
>Ga0080004_1118678_pt1 | contig 130695 bp, 110 predicted proteins | sample WasSprMetagenome_FD_69207 | JGI IMG/M metagenome (GOLD analysis project Ga0080004, IMG submission 69207) | Sulfidic aquatic microbial communities from Washburn Spring, Yellowstone National Park, USA - WS (SPADES assembly) (version 2) | ecosystem: Environmental > Aquatic > Thermal springs > Hot...
GCGGCACTGACGAAGAAGGGATTGAGACCCAGGGCCGGCCCGTTGGTATTTCTCGAGGGCGGCGTTAGAACGCGGACCTGACGAAGAAGGGATTGAGACCGCTCTGCCCGCAAAAATACGGCCTGAGGATGTTAGAACGCGGACCTGACGAAGAAGGGATTGAGACGCGTTGGCTGCAATTCCATCAATTCTACCTCGTTAGAACGCGGACCTGACGAAGAAGGGATTGAGACATTGCCCTCGCTCTTTCTCTATCAACCGTCATGTAAGTTAGAACGCGGACCTGACGAAGAAGGGATTGAGACCAGCGCCGCCTCAAGGCAGCGCTGTGCGTTGCTTGCGTTAGAACGCGGACCTGACGAAGAAGGGATTGAGACACGTGGACGTCGCCAACTTCAACCCAGTGCAAGGTTAGAACGCGGACCTGACGAAGAAGGGATTGAGACAATTTGAATTAATCTATATCCCTTCACTTTATCCTCGTTAGAACGCGGACCTGACGAAGAAGGGATTGAGACCAGCACTGCGGGCGGAAAATGGATAGTTCGCCGTGGCGTTAGAACGCGGACCTGACGAAGAAGGGATTGAGACTTAGAGGCAAGGTGCGGATTACAGGCGACAACGTTAGAACGCGGACCTGACGAAGAAGGGATTGAGACCCGGATCTCGGCCCACTGGTTGACCAGTTGCCTGGTTAGAACGCGGACCTGACGAAGAAGGGATTGAGACATCCAATTTTGACTTTTCCAATCTCGGCCCAGTGGTTAGAACGCGGACCTGACGAAGAAGGGATTGAGACGCTTTGTTGCTGCGGCAGGTTTGATGATCGCGATGTGTTAGAACGCGGACCTGACGAAGAAGGGATTGAGACTCAAGCCTGTCCGATGCCAGCGGGTCCGCTTATGCGTTACGACGCCGACCTGACGAAGAAGGCATTGAGACGAGCCAAGCCAGTACCGGCAAAGCCGCGGACCTGTGAGAACGCGGAGCTGCTAAAGAACCCATGAATGCCCCGGCTGCCTCTCGCTCCCGGCGCCCGCCGCCCTGGTCACCACAGCCCCCGCAACAGCCACGCGGCAGCAAGCGCGGCAAGGGCGCGCACGGCGGAGGCGTTTACCCGCCCGATTGCGCGGCCCCGAACTCGCCCAGGCGCACGCGGAAACTGGTCCGGTCGCCGCGGTAGTAATCCTCCGCGTACTCAACAGGAACGCCACTGGCGTAGCCCGTCCGCCGGATCAGCAGCGCTGCCGAACCCGGGGCCACGCCAAGCAGGGCGGCCTGCTCGGCGGTCAGCGTCACCGCCTCGATGGTCTCGACGGCGCGCGTAGGTTTGTAACCTGCGCGTTCCATGATCCGGTAAACGGACTGCCGCCGCAGATCGTTACGCAGGAAGCCGGGAAAACGCGCCTCGGGGAGCCACGTCGAAGCAATCACCAGAGGTTCGCCCGCGGCCGTGCGCAGGCGGCGGATGTAGATGACGCGGGAACCCGCGGGCAGGCCGAGCTCGCGCAGCACGCGCGATTGCGGATCGGCGATGCGGAGCAGGCCGGCTTCGAGCAGCCTGGCGCCGGGCCGGAGTCCCTGGCGCAGCATGAACTCGGAGAAGCCGAACAGGCGGTCCAGATCCTGATCCACGCGGGGCTCGGCCACGAAGCTGCCCACGCCCGGACGGCAGTAAATCAGGCCCTGCCGTTGCAACTCGGCGAGCGCCCGCCGCACGGTTTCGCGCGCTGCGCCGAATCGTCGCGCCAGTTCGGGTTCGGAAGGCAGTCGCTGGTGCGGCGGCGCGCCACGAGCCAGAATCTCGCGCCGCAGCCTTTCAGCGATGACGCGGTAGCGCGGGATTCGCACCGGTCCCCTCCGTGGCCGTCAGCGGCCTCAGATTCCATGTCAGCGCGAGCAGGAGGATGGCGGCCAAGGCGGAGCCGAGCACGGACCACAGGGCCGCGTCCCAGCCCCAGTGCTCGACGATCCAGCCCAAACCCTTGCCTTGTACCGTGCGCCCCAGATAACCGAACAGGCCGATGAAGCCGGCGCCGGCGCCCACGGCTTTCTTGGACGTGAAGTCCAGGCCGGCCACGCCCAGCAGCATCACGGGCGGATAGACGAAGAATCCGATGACGCCGAACAGGACGAGATCCAGCCACAACATGTGTGCGGGAACCCAGAGAATCGCCGCGAACGCTGCGGCGACGGGAATCATGCACAGCAGGCTGACCATGCCGCGACGTCCTTTGAGACGATCCGAGAGCCAGCCCATGAGCAGGGTGCTGAAGATGCCGGCGAATTCCAGGATCGCGGTGCTCTGGCCTCCCTGCGCCACGCTGGCCTGCTTCACTTCTTTCAGATAGGTCGGGCCCCAGTCCAGCATGGCGTAGCGGGTGATGTAGACGAAGAAGTTGGCGATGGCGAACAACCACAGGTAGCGATTGAGCAGGATGTAGTCTACGAACAGCTCGCGCGTGCCGAGCTCGCGCTCGCCGGTGCGCTGGATGGGATCGGGTTCGTCGCCGCGGTACTCTTCTACCGGCGGCAGGCCTTCGGATTGGGGTGTGTCGCGCAATCTCCAGACCAGGTAGAAGGCACAGGCCAGGGCCAGCAGGCCGGGGACGAAGAAGGCGTTGCGCCAGCCGGCGGCTTGCGTGGCGTAAGCGGCGATGAGGCCGGCCATGCCGCCGCCCACGTTGTGCGCAATGTTCCACACCGCGAAAACGGTTCCGCGCTCGCGCAGGCTGAACCAGTGACCGAGCGAGCGACCGCAGGGCGGCCAGCCCATGCCCTGCACCAGACCGTTCAGCGTCCACAGCAGCAGGTGGACGCCGTAGTGGCTGCTGGCGCCGAACAGGAAGTTGCAGACCGCCGTGAGCACGAGGCCCAGCGCCATGAAGTAGCGTGGATTGCTGCGATCCGACCAGGCGCCCATCAGGAACTTGCCCACGCCGTAGGCCAGCGCGGTCGCCGCCAGCATGTCGCCGATTTGGGTCTTGGAATAGCCCAGCGCCTCGCTCATCTCCTTGGCCACCACGGGGAGGTTGTTGCGCACGATGTAATAGGTGGCGTAGCCGATGAAGGTGGCCTCCAGGATTTGCCAGCGGAGGCGCGGGTACAGGCGTTGAACCTCGGAATCGGGCAGACGCGGCTTGTGGGGAGCGGGGCGGAGCCAGCGCAGGGGCGACATCGCCGACTACGATATCCCTGTCTAGACATCTCTGTCAAGCTGGCGCTATTGACGTGGCCGCGTGGCGGCAGGATAATGGTTGCTGTCTAGACATGAGCCGCCTGCGCGCTCTCGAGGGAACGTTCGATGTGGCCATCATCGGCGGCGGGATCATCGGCGCAGGGATAGCTCGCGACGCCGCTCGCCGCGGACTCAGCGTGGCGCTCCTGGAGAAAGCCGACTATGGCTCGGGCACGACGGCGGGTTCGACGCGCCTGATCCACGGCGGCCTGCGCTACCTGGAGATGCTGGACTTCGCGCTGGTGCGCATGGATCTGCGCGAGCGGGAGACGCTGCTGCGCATCGCGCGACATCTGGTGCATCCTTTGCGATTCGTCCTGCCCTTTTACGCGAGCAGCCTGTTCCACCGGCTGAAGATGCGCGCAGGGCTGGCGCTTTACGACTGGCTGAGTTATGACAAGAGCTTGCCCGGGCGCGAATACTTCAGCGCCGGGCAGCTCGCCGAACTGGAACCCGGGTTGCGCCGGGAAGGATTGCAAGGCGGCGCTGCCTACTACGATGCCCAGGTGGATTCGCCCGAACGGCTCACGCTGGAGAACGTGCTGGATGCGCGCGCCCACGGAGCGGTGACGCTGAACTACGCCGAGGTCACAGGCGCGATCGTGGAAGGCGGGCGCGTAACGGGGCTGAGGGTGCGCGACGCGCTCGAAGGCGATGAGCGTGAGGTGCGCGCGCGCATCGTGGTGAACGCTTCGGGGCCGTGGTTCGATCGCGTGGCGGCGCGGCTCGGGCCGCATCCGCGCCGGCTCGTGCGCACCACCAAGGGCGTGCACCTGGCCTGCGATCCCGTGAATCAGAACGCGTTCGCGATGTTCTCGCCGCTGGACGGGCGGCTGTTTTTCGTGATTCCCTGGCTGGGTTACTCGTGGGTGGGAACCACCGACAGCGATTTCGAGGATGACCCGAGTCTGGCCCGCGCAACGGCGGAGGACATCCGGTACCTGCTCGAGTCTGCCGCGCATTATTTCCCGGCGCTGCGCAGCGGGCGCATCCACTGGACCAATGCGGGCGTGCGCGCTCTGGTGATGAAGCCGGGGTCGGCATCCTCGGTTTCGCGGCGGCATCGGATTCGCGCCGACAGGCCGGGTCTGATGTCCGTGCTGGGCGGCAAGATCACGGGGTATCGCGCGATCGCCGAGCAGGTGACGGACCTCGCTTGCCGCATGCTGCGCCACCGCCGCCGTTCGGACACCGCGGAAGCGCCGCTGCCCGGAGCCCGCGAGAGTTTCGGCGCGGGGTACCTGGATTCCGTTTACGGTTGCCGCGCGGCTGAGGTGCGCGCGCTGGCGGCGCAGAATCCCGAGCTGGCGCGCCCGCTGCATCCGGAGTACCCCGAGATCGCGGCCCAAGTCGTGTTCTCGGTGCGGGAGGAACAGTGCCTGCGGGTGGAGGATTTCATGCTACGGCGGAGCTTGCTGGGGTTCCGTCCGGACCAGGGCTTGCGGGCAGTGGAGGCTGTGGCAGACTGGATGGGACGCGAGCTGGGCTGGTCGCCGGCGCAGAGGGCGGCGGAAGTCGAGGCCTATCGCCGGCGGGCCCGGGAGGTGACACCGTGATGAGCTTGTCGCATCCGACGAGGCGAAGCGTGGTGCGGTGGGCTGCGGTGGTGCCGTTGGTGGCGAGGGGCGCCCAACGCAAGATCCTGATCGCGCATCGCGGCGCTTCGGCCTACGCTCCGGAGAACACGCTGCCTGCCTACCGGCTGGCGATCGAGCAGGGCGCGGACTTCGTCGAGCAGGATTTGCAGATCACACGCGACGGCGTGCTGGTATGCCTGCACGATGTGACTCTGGAACGGACCACGGACGTGGCGCGCGTGTTTCCCGATCGTGCGCGCACCGAGAGCGCGGGCAACCAGAGTGTCCGGCGGTGGCCCGTGGTGGAATTCACGATGGAGGAAATCCAGCGACTCGATGCGGGCTCGTGGTTCGACGAACGGTTTCGCGGCACGCGCATCCCGAGCTGGCAGCAGGCGATTGACGCGATCCGCGGCAAGGCAGGACTCTATCCCGAGCTGAAAGCGCCGGAGCTGTACGAGCGACACGGTTTCCGCATGGAAGAGCTGGTCTGGGAGACGCTGCGGCGCAACCGGCTTCACGAGCCGGGCGCGGATCCCAAGACCCCGGTGATTTTGCAATCCTTCAGCGCGGAGGCCCTGAAGCGGATGCGCGCGCTGGGCTGCAAACTGCCGATGACCATGCTGGTGCGCCGCGGCGAACAACGACGCTGGCTGACGCCGGAAGGTTTGCGCGAAATCAAGAGCTTCGCTACCGGGATCGGGCCGGACAAGACTCTGATTCGCGAGGACGCTGGCGTGGTGGCGCGCGCGCACGAGGTGGGGCTGACGGTGACGGCGTACACCTTCCGCTCGGCGGACCCCGGTGGTTTCCCCGACGTGCGCGCGGAGATGGCGCACTATCTCTACAAGTTGGGAGTGGACGCGCTGTTCACGGACAATCCCGACCAGTTTCCGCGCCGCCCGTAAACGTTCAGGGCGCGGCTCGTCGCGCGGGGGCGCCAAACTCGCGCCAGCCTTGCATCAGCGGAAAGTAGAGGCCGAGGCGGATGGGCCGGCTGTCCATGAGCGACATGAGCGCGGCATAGATCTCCAGTTGCTTGCGATAGCGTTCCAGTTCGTTGTCCAGAAAATGCTCGGGCGAGCCGCCCTCGTGGACGCCGGTCTTGTAGTCAATGATCCAGCGGATGCCGGAGGCGTCCACGAACGTCCGGTCCAGCCGCACGCGCCGCAACCGGCCGTTGACCCATCCCGTCAAATCGAGTTCGTTTTCAGCTTCGGCGTGAGACTCACTGAGGATCCACCGCCCGCGTGGGTCATCGAGCGTGGCGATGAGCGCGCGCTCGACTTTGGCCACGGCCTCATCCAGATCGCCCTCCGGCACGCCCAGCTCACGCAGCCGCGTGGCGTAAAGATGGCGCAGCGATGCGACGCGGGTTGCGCTCCACTGGCTCAGGCCCTCGCGCGCGATGCGGTGCAGCATGGCGTGAACCACGGTGCCGACGTGGCGCAGCGTTTCGCCAACCCAGACGTAGGAAACGGCTTCTTCAGGGGCTTCTGATTCCGGTGGCAGGCTTTCCGGCGCCAGGACGAGGCTTTCGGGCGGCGCGGGGCGCTGCCAGTTTGCGGGCAGCCTGCGCAGCTCGAGGCGCGGCGGGGCGGGCGCGGCGGCCTTCTCGCCGTTAGTGGAGTTCGCGGCAGCCTCCTCGAATTGCTTCTTCACGGCCGGCCAGAGGTGATTGAGCAGGGAACGTTTGTCCACTTTGAGTACCTTTCCGGATTTGCTTTCCTGAACCCAGGCGTGGCCGATGAGGTAAAGTTCGCGGCGGGCGCGCGTGGCTGCAACGTAGAGCAGGCGGCCGCTTTCGTGCTCGTCCCTCTGGTGCAGCAAGAACTTCACGAGGTCGCCGAGGGGATCTTCGCTGGCGCTTCTGGCGCGAGGCGGGGCGACCAGGAGGTGGCTGCCGGCGTTTTGCCCTGGCAGTTCGACCCAGTTCAGCAAACGAGTCGGCTCGTGGCGGGGTCGCCGTCCCAGCGCAGGGAGGATAACCGCGTCGAATTCCAATCCCTTGGCCTTGTGGATCGTCATGACTTGCAGGTGCTCGGGGGCGTCGGGATCAGGAAGCGCCCACAGCGAGTCGAGTCGCTGTTCGAGCTGATCGAACGAAAGGTCGCCGCCGTCGTCGAGCGCTTCGAGCAGCTCGAAATAGGCTTCGGCGTTGTCGAGATCGGCGGGCTGCTGGATGCAGGCGGGCCCGCCCAAGGCGAGCCAGGCGGATTCCACCCACTCGCGCAGGGATCGGCGGCGGTGTTGGAAGCAGCTCTCGAGGACGGCGCGCAGGCGATCGAGGCGGACGCGGGAGTCGGGATCGAGCGACGCCGTGCGGGAGGGATCGGAGATGATTTCCCAGACGGTGGATGTGGGGTCGGCGGCGAACAGGGACTCCAGTTCGGCGAGCGTGAGACCGCACCAGGGGCCGCGCAACAAAGCGAGCCAGGCGACGCGATCGGCGAGGTGGAGCAGGGCGCGCGTGAGGGCGAGCAGATCCTGGACGACGGGGACCTCGGCCAGAGACTCGATTTCCACGGCGCGGTAACGCAGACCGGCCTGGCGAAGGGCGCGGAGGATGGCCGGCAGGTGGGTGCGGGCGCGAACCAGCACGGCGACGCTGGCGTGCGCGTCGCGTTCCCGGATCTCGCACACCGTGCGGGCCACCAGCTCGGCCTCTTCGGCCCAAGTCTTCCTCCCGATCAGCGGGTGGACGACGATCGTGGCGGAGTCGGGGGCGTCAGGGCGTGGCTGTGAGGGCGAGAATGGGATGGCGCCGGTGGCGATGTCGCCCGTAGACGGAAACACTTTCGGGAAAATTTGATTCAACCATTCGACGAAATTTTTGTTTGAACGGAAGTTGACCGTGAGCGAGAGCGGCTCGAGGCGCACCGGGCCGATGCCCTCGCGCGCCGCTTTGAGGAAGAGGCCGACTTCGGCTTCGCGGAAGCGATAGATGGACTGCATGGGATCGCCGACGAGGAACAGGGTGCGGCCGTCGCCCTCGCTCCATCCGGCGGTGAGCAATTCTAGCAGGCGGAACTGGGTGAGGGAGGTGTCCTGGAACTCGTCCACGAGGATGTGTTCGAGGCGGCAATCGAGCGCGAGCATCAGGTCGGTGGGTTCGTTTTCGCTGCCCAGGGCCTGGAGGGCTCCGAGCGCGACCTCGATGTAGTCGGCCTGGCGTCGGGACTGGAACTCGAGCCGCAGTTGGGCCACGGCGAGTTTCAGGGCCTGGAAGATGGCGGCGATGATTTCCCACTGTTCGTCATCGAGGCGCTGCGGCAAGTCGGGGAGATCGGTGAATCGTTGTCCGTAAAGGTGGAGGACGGCTTGAAGAGAGGCCTGGAGGGTGGCGCGATCGGCGTCGAGGTGGCGCAGCCACTGGTCGCGGCGGGCGAGCATGTCGGCGAGCATTCGCTCAAGCGCGGCCGTGTCATTGTCCAGGTGGAGCAGCAGGCGTGCGATCGGCTGGCCGTGATCTGTGGACTCGACCAGTTGCACGGTGGCGCGCGCCGCTGCGCGGTAGATCTCGCCGGGATCCTCGACGATTTCGGGAGGCGCACCCAGGCGGGAGAGCCAAGGCATGCGGCGGACCAGCGCGGCGCAGAAGGAATCAATCGTGCGGATCTGAAGGCGATGGGGGTAAGCGGCGACTTGCCAGCCGAGCTGTTTGTCGCGCTCGCGAGCCTTAACGGCCAGCTCCCACGTGCGCTGCTCGTGGGGCTTTTCGGGTCGGGGGCCGGCGGCGCGCTCCAACGCTTCGAGTACGCGTCGGCGCATTTCGGCTGCGGCCTTGCGGGTGAAGGTGATGGCGAGGATGGATTCGGGCTGGCGCACGCGGGCGAGCAGGGCCAGGTAGCGCTGCATGAGGAGCTCGGTCTTGCCGGCGCCGGCGGGCGCCTGGACGATGAAGGAGCGGGAGGTATCGAGGGCGCGTTCGCGGGCTTGCGCGTCGGGGAGGTTCATGCCGTTTCCTCCTCTTCCTCGGAGTAGAGCGGGGCTTCGTGAACGCGGCAGAAGGGATCGAGGCCGCAGTTGCGGCAGGTCTGGTCGCCGTCTTTGGGATCCACGGCGGCGTAGCCGGAGCGGAAGCTTTCAGCGAGTTGTGCGAGGACGCGGCGCCACGCGGCCAGGTGGTCGGGCGTAAGTTGCTCACGGGGGCGGCCGGTGGGGCGATCGGCGTACAGGCCGCTGAAACATAACTTGCCCGTTTTGGTTTGGGCGTACAGGACGGCGGCGAGCGTGTTTTGATGCGTAACCGCGTAGAGGGGCAACTGGGGATCCGAGGGCCGTTCGCCTTTCCAGTCGCTGCGAGAGCAGCGGCCGGTTTTGTAGTCGAGGATGATGTCGCGGCCGTCTTCGAGGCGGTCCACGCGATCCACCTTGATGGTGGCGCGGACGCCGGCCAGCTCGATCTCGCGCTTTTCCTCGAGGGCCACGACCTCGAAAGGTTCGGGCCGCTGCCTTTCGAGTTCAAGCCAGGCGGCGAGCAAGTCTTTCAGGCGCTGATGCTCGAGTTCGAGCAGGCGTGATCCGAGGTCCGAGCGGTCGGCGCGGATGCGCGCGAGGGCTGCTTGTATGACTTCGTCAAGGAGCCGATCGAGTTCGTCCTGGCTCAAGGCGCAAAGGCGAGCTTGGGTTCGGGTGTAGCGCCAGAAATACTCCAGCGCGGCGTGGACGGCCTGGCCGCGGTCGAGGGGCTGGAGGCCAGGTTCGGGCGCGCGCAGGGCAGCGGCGCCGAGGCGCAATTGAGCGAAGGCACGGAAGGGACAGAGGGCCTGGTACTGGAAAACGCGGCTGCCGCCGCGCGACCAGACGTTGGCCTGGACAGGCGGGGCCTGGAGTTCCTCGCGAGACTCGGTGACCGGGTTCGCGGCGAGGAGTTGTACAAAATCTGGACAAGCGGATTGGGGTAGCTGGTCATAGCGGATCTCGGGCCAATCGCGGATGAGCGGGCTGGGGGCCCGGTCCTGATCTTCGACGCGCAACGGCCAGCTCGCGATGACGAGCGGCGCCGAGGAGCGGAGGCGTGCGGTGAGGCGGCGGGCAAAGTCCAGCTCGCGCTCCGCGGATGAGTGGGGCAGGCCGTGCTTGCGCTGGAGGGCGATGGGCAGAAAGGGATCAGGAGCGGGCGGGGATGGCCAGGAGTCCTCATCCAAGCCGCAGATCCAGAGGGCGTCGAATTCGAGGCCGGCGGCTTCTAGCAGGCCGAGGATTTGAATGGGGGCGGGAGGACCTTCGGGCTGAAAGGGGGTGCGGGCGAGGATGCGCCTGAACTGGCCAAGCGCCCCAGCGAACGTGAGATCGGGCGTGATGCCATCCAGGCGTGCGAGCCGTGCCAGGGCCTCATTCCATGCCTGCAAGGTTTGGAACTCGTCGCTGTTGAGGGACCTTTCGCCTGGCCAGCCGAGGGCGTGGAGCAAGCGCGAGAAATCGCGCGCCCAAGCGCCGGGCGACTGGCGCTCGGGAATCTGTTGGCGGCGATATTGCCAGCGGAGCAGCGCGAGTCGAAGGCGCTTGCATTCGGGCGTGAAGCGCTTGCCGAGGGAGCGGAGGCGCTGGATCGAGAGCTCGGGGATCCCGAGGTCGCGGAGGTGGGCGTCGAGACGGGCGCGGAGTGCGCGTTCGGAGTCGGCGGCCATGAAGAACGAGGAGCGGAGCAGGCGGCTGATGGTGTCCAGGGAGTTGCGATCGGGATCGAGTTCGAGGGCGAGGAGGGCAGCGCGGACGAGCGGGTACGAGATGAGCGGGGGAGGCGCTGCAACGTTGAAGGTGCGGGAAGGGGAAGGCGGGCCGGGAAGCAGGAGCGCCGGTTCGAGAACGCGGCGGAAGATGCGCTCGACGTGAGTGCGTCTGGATTCCAAGTCGGGCACGATGATGCCGATGGAGCGGGCGCAGCCCTGCTCGAGCAAGGCGCGTGCCCAGCGGGCGGCGGTTTCGATCTCGTGGGCGGGATCGCGCAGGGGGATCCGGGCGACGGTCTGCGGAGCGCGCGAAGGAGGTTCGTGGACGGTCACAGTCACGCCCGCGCTGCGACAGGCATCGAGGAACAGTTGTTGCTGGGGAGTCAACTCTTCGAAGCCGGCGAGGACAACGGCGGGAGGCAGGGTGATCCGCTCGAGGCAGGAGGCGAGGACGTTCGGCCAACGCGCGGCTTCGCACCAGTGCTGGTCTCGGCTGAATTCATCGAACTTGCGAGCCCAAGCGAGGAAAGCGGCGCTATCGTCACCGGCGTGCGTTGCGATGGCTTGCAGATCGAGGCGCCAGGCGTGGACAAGCTGCCAGGAGGTGCGAGTGGCTTCGGCGGCGGCGGGGAGATCCAGCAGCGTGTCCGGGCCGGCGGTGTCGGCGATGATGCGCTCCCAGAGGAGCAGTTCCTGGTCGGCATCGAGGCGGGCGGGCAGGTCAAGGCCGCGGTAGAGGGCTGAATCCCAGAGGCTTTCAATCCAAGCGGACCAAGGAAGGATCTGAGGGGTGCGCCAGGCGGCGGAACCCGTTGCGCGCGCCCTGGATGCGAATTCGAGGAGCAACGTCCGGGCGAGGCGGCGGCTGGCTGTAATAATGGGCACGCCGGCGGCGGCCCACTGAAGGAGGTCCGCAAGGGATGAGTGGCGGTGTGCCGGGGCGGTGGCGGGCGAGGGATTCATGGGAAAAAACCTCGGACTCGCTGCGGGATGCGGCCTCGGGGGAACCCCCCGCAAAGTTCCGGCCCGGGCCGCAGGACCCGCAGCGAGGTTTCGTCTCCCATTGTCGCGCCGGGTGGCGAGGAGCCGTTGCCAGGGCAAGCTTTCCGTCGCCGATGCCGGCGCCGGCAGCGGGAGACGAGTTCAGTATGGCGGAGTGGGTGGCTCACAGAGTGAGCCCGGCAGCGCGAGTTTCGTAAATTTGTAGGGTTTGGCGAAGGCGATCGCGAATCTTTTGTCGGAGGTCCGGGGGTTCGAGAACTTCGACTTCGGGGCCGTAGCGGAGCAGGTCCATGAGGAGTTCGCGGTCTCCGGTGTAGGGCAACTCGAGGCGGTAGCTGCCGTCGTCGAGGAAGGAACCGGACTGTTGGGCGTGCCAGATTTCGCGAGAAATCCAGCGAGCGATGCGCGGAGAGAAGCGCAGGACGGCGCGGCGGCTCTGTGGGCCGGAGAAGATGCCGTAGCCGGCACCCAGCTCGCGGTCGAGCTGGTCTTCGGGGATGTCAAGGGCGGCAGTGTCGGTAACGGTTGCCTGCTGGATGGCGTCGAGGGCAAAGCTGCGGAGGGCATTGCGCTGGTGGCACCAGGCGTCGAGATACCAGTTATCGCGGTAGTGGACGAGGCGCTGCGGGGAAACCTCGCGGCGGGAGAGCTGGCCGCGGGTCCGGGAGAAATAGACGAGATGGAGGCGGCGGCGGGACAGCAAAGCGGTGCAGACGGCTTGGAAGTGCTCGGCGGCGACAGGTCGGGAGGCGACGGGCAGGATGCGGACGCGACGCATGAGTTCGAGTGCGGTTCGATCGGGAGCGCCGAGGAGTTTTTCGAGCAAGCTGCGGAGGGGTGAGAGGTAAGGGCCGAGTAACTCGGGCTGGATGCGACTGAGGGTGTGGCTGAGGACGAGGAGGGCCTGGATTTCCTGTGCCGTGAGATAGACGGCTGGGATGGAATAGTCACCGTCGAAGCGGTATCCGCGAAGCGCGGGGTCCCACACGATGGGCGCGTTGAGGCGGTCGCGCAGATAAGCCAGGTCGCGTTTGATGGTGGCGCGGGAGACTTCGAGTTCTTCCATGAGCCGGCGCATGGAGACGGCGCGGTTCTGCTTGAGGAGACGTTCAATGCGGTAGATACGCTCGAGTGCGCCCATCGAGATCATGCTAAGCGAGGGCGGCGAGATTGAGCAACCGGCGGGTTGCGGGGCGGTTATTATAGACTGACGGAGCCTGTGGAAGGACGCAGACGGGATGGATACCGCCGGCGGGAGAAGGAGCGATGGCGGAGATGCTGAATGTCCTGGCGCTGATATTGCAGGAGGCGGAGACACAGCCTCAGGTGGATGATACCTGGGTGAAGGTCGTTTCAGGGGTCCTGGCTCTGATTCTGGTTGCGATCATAATCATCCGACGGAAGCGCAAGAAGAAGACAGAGGCCGAGGAGTTTTAGGGGCTAATTGCGGGCCTGGCGGGGTTGCAAGGGGACGGGTGTCAGCGGGGGCGTAGCGCACCAGGACCGGCCTTCCAGCACTAGGGTACCAGTACTTCGATAACAAACTGCAGTTATCTTTTTGCGGCATTGACCTTTCCTCGGGGAGTGTTACCCTCGAAGTGGGGAAGTAGTGACCTGCGTGTGAGCGAGCGGGAATCGTGGAGGCTGCCCCGCCCATGAGCGCCACCTCTTCCCCTAGACGGCCATGAGGCTGAAGGTAGTCTGCCTGCTGGCGGCGCTAGGTTCGGCGCCTGCGTTGACCCAAGTGCGCGACCGCCTGGTCCCCGCCCTGGGAGCAAGCCAGCGCTTGAGCGGTGTGTTGGGAGCGCGGTTTGCCTTGGCTTCGAGGGAGCTGGAACGGCGGCTCGAGCAGGCTGCAAACGAGGGTGGCGAGCAGTTAGCAGTGCTCGTCGAAGCCGGTGCAGTGATGTGGGAGGGGGATGTTCAAGGGCCACGGGGTGAGCTGCTGGCAAGGGCGGCGCTGCGGTTGGCGGGGGAGAGTTCCAAGTGGCGCAATGCGAGCAGCCTGCGGCGAGGATTGAGCGCTCTGCTGGCGTACTACGAGGCCAGTGGAGGCAGGCAGGCATTGGAGGCAGCCCGGCGGGTGGCAGACTGGGCGAGCCACAGCGCGCCGGCGTGGTGGGACCGCGATCTGGGTCCGGCGTCGTTGGCGGGGGTAGCGTGTGCGTTGTTCCGCCACACCGGAGAGCGGAGGAAGCTTACGCAGGGCATCAGTGCGACGATGGACCAGCCGCAGGCGCCGCGGCTTTTGCGGGCATTGTGGGAAAACGGAAAGCTTGCGACGAGAGAGGGAGTGGCGGCCGAAGAGGTGCTGGCCAGCCTGACTGGCCTGGTCGAGCTGTACCGGCTGACGGGGGAAGACGCTTATCTGTCGGCGGCGAAGAAGGGTTGGCAGCAAATCGTGGCTGAGCACCGGTACATCACCGGGGCGGTGGGGTGGCGAGGTCGGTTGCGAGGGGATGGAATGCTACCAGGCGAGCCTGGGGCCGAGGTGGGTGATGCGCTGGTGACCGCGGAATGGTTGAGGCTGAACCTGGAACTGTTGCGGGTTACGGGGGAAAGCCGCTTCGGGGATGAGATCGAGCGCACCGTCTACAACCATCTGCTGGCCTTGCAAGACGGCGTGAGTGGAGCGTGGGCTGCGCATGCACCCTTGTTGGGCAGGCGCAGATTCGGGTCAGATGCAGACGAGAGGAGCGCCGGGACCGGGCTTGCTATGGCCATAGCGCGGAAGGCGGTTTGGGGGACGCTGGCAGGCGGCCCGGCCATCGTTCTTTACGTGCCTGGGGAGGCAGTGTTCAGGCCTCAGGTCCAAGGAGCGGTGCGGGAAATCCGGATGACCAGCGAAACAGGCTTTCCGGAGCGCGGGCTTGTGCGGTTGACGATCGGTCGAGGGGGATCGGGCCCGTATCCCGTTTATTTGCGGGTTCCGGGCTGGTGCGGGCGGTTCGTGGCCAAGACGGGCGGCGCGGTTGCGGAAGGTCGAGCCGGGGAGTGGCTGAAACTGGAGCGGGGCTGGAAGGAGGGCGAAACGATCGAGATCGAGATGGACATGGGCGCGCGTTGGATTCGCGGGGAGCCGAGTTACCCGGGACATGTGGCTTTGCAGCGAGGGCCGCAGGTGATGGCGCTGGAGGCGACGGCGAACCCGGGCCTGATGTTCCTGCACCGGGCGGCGCCAGAGACGGGTAGCGAGTTGCAGCTTGGGGAGACGCCCGGGAGGCCTAATCTGGGAGCCGGAAGGCCATCGTATGCCGTGGCGGGGCTTGCGGTAACGAGTGTCGCGAGACGGCAGGTTGTGGCGCGGACCAAACTGTTCTTCGTGCCCTTCGCTGAGGCGCGGGAGTACAGGGTGTGGTTGCCGGAGCCGGGTCGGTTAGTGCTCGGACCGGTGGCGGTCACAGCGTTTTGCAAAGAGGCGACGTCGGGGGATGGGCCGGTGCAGGATTCCATCTGCGATGAGCGGAGTGACACGTACCGTACGGCGCGCGGGAACGGGCAGGAGGGGAGCTGGTATGCGGTCGAGCTGGACCGTCCGGAGTGGGTGGATCGAATTGTGTACCGGCACGGTAAGGTTACGCGGGAAGGGGGCTGGTTCGATACGACGAAGGGCAAACCGATCGTGCAGGTGAAGCGAAGCCGGGATGGCGCGTGGGAAACCGTGGGCCGGCTTGAGACGTATCCGAACACCAACGGGAAAGAGCCGCCGACGCTGGTTGATGGGCAGGCGTTCGAGTTGAAGTTATCCGAGCCGCTTCAGGTGGTAGGCATCCGGGTTGCGGGCCATCCGGGCAGGGAGTACTCCAGCTGCGCGGAGTTATCGGCTTACGGAACAGCCACGGGTACGGCGACAGTCAGCAGCAGGGAAGGCGCCGGCTCGCGGACACGACTAGCGCAACGGAAGCAGGTCGCGAACCGTCAGTAACGGGCAGCGCTTCAGGACGTTACTTCGACAGAGCGCGCGATGTTACCACGCCGAGTGGGGACGAAGCGCACGCTGACGCGTTGATTTACACGAGAGGACAAGTCGGCGAGCTTGAGGCGCTGTTTTTCGGCGGTGATTCGAGTTGCGGGGGTGATGACGAAGTTGTAGGGGACGCCGGCGTCACTCTTGACGATCAGGATCTTCTTCTCAGCATCGACCATCATGATGGACCCCGAAAGGGTTTCAGCGGGGCCAAGGGCGCCTGCGACAGCTGCCTCTTTTTTCGCAGCTTGTTCTTGTTGTTGAGCGATGGCAGGGCCAGCCGTCAGTGCGATCAGGAGCGCGGAAAGAGCAGCGAACAGGAAACCACGCAGGAAGAGATTTCGCATTTGGACCTCCTCGCGATCACTATGTTAGCGCGCGGGAGGCGGATGTCGCAAAGGCAGGCCGGAGGCAACTCCCGAAGCGAGAAAACCTCTTGTAGACCCACCTCAGAAAAGGCAATTTTGGGGCCACGGCGAAGTGTCGAAGCATGAAGGGGGAAATGGCCGAGGTCTTCCAGTTTTGGTAGCCAGGGACGGCGGGTGGATCCCAAGATTAAGAACCGAGGGTTGAAGCTTGGCTACAATACCCGGTTAGCGCGAAACTGCGGCTCGCACGAAAGGCCGCGGGAAGCCAAGCGGTCATGGAGAACCGAGCAGAAACTTTGCTGGCGCGGCCCGGGCTTGCCGGGTTTTTTCTATCGGGTATCTTGCTGGCGCTGCCAGGGGCCATCTTGCCGGCGTGGGGATACCATGTTCGGGAAGATCATTTGACGGTGGGGAACTTCTTCCTCAGCATGAACGCCGGCCTGCTGCTTTCGGCAGTGGTGGCGCGGAAGTTGCTGCGGGAGACGGAGACGGCCTTCTTGCTGGCAGTTGCGAGTGGGGTGTCCAGCGCGAGCCTGTTTGTGCTGGCGTTGCTGCCGCCCGGGGTTTGGGACGGGTGGCGGATGGCGGGCATTCTGGGGGTGGGCCTAGGTGCAGGCTTGTTGCACCGGGGAGTTTTCCAAGCGATCTCACCGCTGTACGAACGGGACGGGACGGCGACGGTGTACCTGGCGGGAATCCTGTTCGGCGCCGGGTGCGTGACGGTGTCGCTTCTGGTGGCGGGGACTTTTTACGTTTACACGGTGAGTAGCATTCTGGTATGGACGGCGCTGATACCGGCATTTTTCAGCGGGTTTTATCTGAGGGTTCGCGCGGCGGGGGCGCGATGCCGAGGCTCGTGGAGGGAGGCCGGGTGGCGAGAGACGCTGGCGGGTCTGAAGAGCCCGGTGGCCGTGCTCCTGGCGTTGTTGCTGTTTTTCCAGTTCGGGAACGAGTGGTCGCTCGCGGGGTGGCTACCGTTGCTGTTGACGAAGCGGGTGGGTGTGAGTCCCGCGTCCTCGCTGTTGATGCTGACGTTGTACTGGCTAGCGCTGCTAGTGGGGCGGGTGGGGATGCTAGCGATCCTGAGCCGGATAGGTCATGGGAAGCTGCTGATGGGTAGCGTGCTAGCGGCGCTATTCGGGTGCGTGGTGCTGGCGGCGACGAACAACCGTTTCGGGGCGGTGACGGGGATTCTGCTCGTGGGGGCGGGATTTGCCTCGGTGTATCCGCTGGCGGTGGAGAGGATTCGGGGTCGGTTTCCTTCCTATCATCCGGGACTGTACAACGGGGTCTTTTCCTTCGCGGTGACGGGAGGGTTGCTGGCGCCATGGTCGCTGGGGATCTTCGTGGAGCAGTGGGGGGCTGGAGCTGTGATCGCGGTGCCGTTGCTGGGGACGATGATGGTGGCGGTTTTGCTGCTGGTGCTATGGGCGGAAGCGAAGCTGGCGGCGTACGATTGAGGGGAGTCAGAAGAGGCGGAGAGAGCCGGAGCCGGCGGGTCCCGAGTAAAGAAGCTCCAAGGAGCGGATGGATTTCGTTTTGCCTTTGAAAGCGAAATAAAGCAGGCCTGCGGCGGGCAGCGGAATTTCACCTTCGGGGAGGGCTGCGAGCTGGACGAATTCGTCGGGAGGCGTGGGCTGAGACTGGCCTGGTCCGGGGTCCCGATGGGGTGGGACGGGTTCGGGCAAGCGCTGTCTGCGTCCGCGTGGGTCGCCGGGGAACCGTTCGACGGGCGGGGCCGGTCCCAAAATGACGCCGGCATCGCCCAAGCTGCCCCCGACGGTGACCTGGGGGCCGGGTTCCCAATCCGGAGACTTGATTTGAGCTGCGATGAGGCCCGGGGCTTGAGGCAGGACGGGGGTTTTCCTGCCATTGATGCGGAGGGAGAAATGGCTGGAGGCGACAGTGAGCCGGGTGCTGGAGGCGGGGAAGACGGCCACTTCAAGGACCAAGTAGTTCGAGATGGTGAAGGGTGAATCGGGGAAAGGGACCGTTCGGGCGAGGTAGTCGGCGGCGATGGTTATGGCGGGCAAGCGAAGCCGGGCCTGGTAGTCGTCGGGGCGGGCGCGGGGAGGGAGACCCTGGGGGAAGGCCGTCGAGAGAGCGAGGGCGCCCAAGAGCGCGAGTGTGCGAGGGGAAGGCACGCTCCCACTATAGCGCGGTCAGTGCTGTGGTATATTGAAAGGGAGCGCGGGCCTGTGGCGCAGTTGGGAGCGCGCTTCCATGGCATGGAAGAGGTCGAGGGTTCGAATCCCTCCAGGTCCACCACCCACCAGTTTTCCCCACCTTCGCAGGGGACATGATCCGCGAGTAGTCTGCCTTCAAGTCGCCTGAATCCACCCATAGACGGAGTCCGCAGCAGGCCGAGGGGGCCTTCGTGTCTGCCGAAGGGCGCGGGGCCGGGGTGCGGTCAGAAGAGTCGAAGGGGTGGGCTGGACGTGCGGGGCGTGAAGGGGCATAATGTGTGGTATGTCGAACACGGGACTGATTCGTGACGCTTTGCTTGCGGGAGACGGAGTGGTGCGGCTGGCGCCTTGCTGGGTGCCGCGCGCGTTCTTGATGCCCGGCGGGCGGCTGAAGCTGGATCCGCGCGACCTGTACGCGCTGGGAGCGCACCGGGGCGGGATTGACGAGCGCTGGTTTGCGTCCACGACGAATGCGGACAACGGTCCGGGCACGCCGTGGGACGAAGGATTGAGTTATCTGGACATTGACGGCAAGCGGGTGTTGTTCAAGGAAGCGATCGAGGAATTGGGGGACGAGTTTCTGGGCAAGGAGGTGATGAGGGAGCAAGGGGGCTGGAACCTGCTGTGCAAGTTTTTCGACAATTTGGGGCCGATCCCGCATCACATGCATCAACAGGACGAGCATGCGGCGCGAGTCGGGAGGAAAGGGAAGCCCGAGGCATATTATTTTCCGCCGCAGTACAACATCAAGGAGAATCACTTTCCCTACACGTTCATGGGGTTGAATCCGGGCACGACGAAAGAGGATGTAAAGAGGTGCCTGGAGCGGTGGAACGAGGGTGACAACGGGATTCTTTACTATTCGAGGGCGTACAAGCTGGAGGTGGGCACCGGGTGGCAGATTGACGCAGGGATTCTGCATGCTCCGGGGTCGTTGGTGACGTATGAGCCGCAGGTAAATTCGGACGTCTTCGCGATGTTTCAGTCCATGGTGGAGGGAAGGCCGGTGCCGCGGGAGTTACTGGTGAAAGATGTTCCGCCGGAGCACCACAACGATCTCGACTATATTGTGGGGATGCTGGACTGGGAGGCGAACGTAGATCCGGAGTTCGAGAAGAAGCGGAAGATCCGGCCGAAGCCGGTGCGGGACCCGCGCGAGATGGCGGAAGAGGGGTACGAAGAAAGGTGGGTGGTGTACGGGACACGACATTACTCAGCGAAGGAGCTGAGGGTATTCCCGGGGCGGTCGGTGGTGATTCGGGATGCGGCCGCTTATGGCTTGATTGTGGTTCAAGGATACGGGACGGTAGGGAAGCTGGAGGTGGAGACGCCGACGCTGATCCGGTATGGTCAGATGACGAAGGATGAGTTATTCGTGACGGCGGAGGCGGCGCGAAACGGAGTACGAGTAACCAATCGCAGCGGGACGGAAGACCTTGTGATGCTGAAGCATTTCGGGCCAGGAAATCCGGACGCGGAACATCTGGTGGCGAAGGGCTAAGAGGCCCAGGAAATCAGGGCTTGGCGGATCGCAAGGACGTGCGAGGGCGGTGTGTCGTAGGCGACGATGCCGCAGCCAAGCAAGAGGCCCGGGAAATGGCCGGCGCGTTGCAGGAGGGAGAGCGTAGCTTCCCGGATGGCCTGAGGGGGACCGGAGTGGACGAGTCGCGCGTCCACATTGACGCGGAAGGGGAGGCCGGCGCGGGAACAGTGGAGCAGGAAGGCGTCCAAGTTAGCTGGGGCGTCGCAGAGTAACTGGGTAGCGCCGGAGGCGATCAAGGAATCGAGCAGCGGGGTGGTGTTCCCTCCGATGATGAGGGGCAGGAAGCGGCCGCCGGCAGATTTGAGAGAGGGGAAGAGGTAGTCGCGGTAGACGGGCAGGAGGAGTTCACGGAAGAGGCGAGGGGAAAGCAAGGGTGGGGCGGCGCGGGAGTCGAAGATAATCGGTTGTGCGCCGCGTTGCAAGAAGGCGGTTGCGTAGAGTTCGGTGACGCGGGCTGAGAGGGCGAGTAGGCGTCGGACGAAATCGGGCTGTTCGATGCAGGCCATGAGGAGGGGTTCGGGGCCGAGGAGCGCGGAAGCGAGCGAAAAGGGTCCGGTGACAGCGCCGCGAACGATCAAGGAATCGCGGTAGCGGCGGGCGAGGGCGCCTGCGACCGAGAGGAACAGGGGCATGCGTCCGTCGCATTCGGGGTCGGGCAAGGAAAGTTTGTCGAGGTCTTCGGGGCGATGGAGGGGAGGTTCGGCGAGGGTGGGGACCGATGAATCGTCGAACCAGATGACCCTAGCGCCGAGGGCTTCAGCCTCCACGTTGTAGACGTCCACACCCACGACAAGCATATCGGGGTCGTACACTGCAAGCTCACGCTCCAGCGCGGCCTCCAGGAGTTCCGCCGAGCGGCAAATTTCGGAGGGGGTGCGAGAGATCAGGCGGGCTTTGTGTTCGTAAATCGCGGGTACAAAAGGCGGTCTGTCGTGGGGGAGCAGGCGGTGAGTAAGTTCGACGCGCCGGCGTTTGGTGAGAGAGTCCACGGGATCAGGATACCAGGCGAGAGGCTCGGGTATGGTTCACAGACCGCCAGGGGAGGAATGAGTCGAATTTTCAGTCGCATAGGCGCGGAAGGGGGACGGTGCTGGGCGGCAGCGTGATAGGTTCAGGCTGGAGCGAAGGATCTCGGGTGGACCGGCAAGGGACGCCAAGAGGTCGGCAAGGTCGGGAGCAAGGAGCTGGAAGGAGGCAGCGAGAGCTAGCGCATGGGAGGGAAGAAAATCTTGAGTCCGGAAAGCGGGGAAGTGACGAGGGGAGGTCGCAGGGGCGGGCGGCGCCGGAAGAAAGACAAAGCGGCGCTGGTGGAGCAGGTTATCGAGAACCTGGAGAAGCGGCTCAAGAATGACGAATTGAAGGCGACGGTGGGGGATTTGATCCGACTGGTGCAACTTGAGAAAGAACTGGAGCAAGAGCGACCCAGGGAGATCAAAGTTACATGGGTGGAACCCGAGCAGGGGAATGGCTGAGAAAAATCGAGTATGTTCCCTTGCCGTCGCAGGCGCGCTTTCACCGATCCACGGCGCGGTTCAAGGGGTTCTCCGGGCCGATCGGCTCGGGCAAGAGCCAGGCGCTGTGTCAGGAAGCGATCAAGCTGAGTTACTTGAATCCGGGACGGACAGGTCTGCTGGGGGCACCAACCTATCCGATGCTGCGGGACGCGACCCAGGCGACGCTGCTCGACATCCTGACGCGGAATCAGATCCCGTACGAGCTCAACAAAGCGGAGAACGTGCTGACGTTCAAGGATACGGGATCGAGGGTGTTGTTCCGGGCGGTAGAGGAGTTCGAGCGCCTGCGGGGAACGAATCTGGCGTGGTTCGGCTTGGACGAGCTTACGTATACGCAGGAAGAGGCCTGGGTGATCCTGGAGGGACGGTTGCGGGACCCGGAGGCGAAGCGTCTGTGCGGTTTTGCGGTATGGACGCCGAAGGGTTACGACTGGGTGTATCGGCGCTTTTTGGCGGATCGGGTGGAAGGGTACGAAGTGATCATAGCGTCACCCTTCGAGAACCGGTATCTGCTGGCACGGGTACCTGATTTTTACGAGAGGTTAAAGCGGAGTTACGATCCGAAGTTCTACCGCCAAGAGGTTCTGGGCGAGTACCTGGACATTCACGGAAGCCTGGTTTACTGGGCTTTCCGCCGTTCCGAACATGTCCAAGCATGCGGGTTGCGGAGCGATCTGCCGCTTTTGTGGGCTCTGGATTTCAACGTGGATCCGATGTGTTCTATCGTTGCGCAGACGGACGGGGAAACGGTCTGGGTGCTGGAGGAGATTGTGCTGAGCAGGGCGACGACGGCTGAGGCCTGCGAGGAATTCCTCGCGCGTTTTCCGCAGCACCGGGCGGGTGTGGTGGTGTACGGTGATGCGTCGGGCGGGTATGGAAAGACGACCGGGGCCAGCGACTATCAAATCATTCGAGAGTGTTTACGGCGAGCGGGCTACGAAAAAGTAAGCTTCCGTGTTCCGCGAGCCAACCCGCCGGTCCGGGAGCGAGTGGGACTGGTCAATGCCAAGTTAGGGTCAGCGGCGGGGGACAAGAGGCTTTTCATAAGCCCGAGGTGCAGGGAACTCATCAAGGATCTGGAAGAAGTGACGTACAAGCCGGACAGCACCGTGATTGACAAGGAGAAGGATCCGAGGAGGACACACCTGTCGGACGCGCTGGGCTATTTGCTCTGGCAGGAGTTTCGGGCACGGGCCCCGGTAGGAGAGCGAAGCGAGCGGCTGCTTTAACAGGATGGGGAGGCTGAAGGCGATGAGAGATTTGCAGCGAGAGCATCCGGAATATGTGGCCAGGAAGACAATGTGGCAGACCTACCGGGACCTGTACGCTGGTGGGGAGCAATTCAAGAGCCGAGCCGGTCTGTATCTAATTCCGAGGCAGAAGGAGCCGATGGCCGTGTATCAGGAGCGGCTTGCGCGGGTTTTCTACGAGAATTACGTCGGCTCCATCATTGACTGGTACGCGGCCACGCTTTTCCGGCGGGAGCCGATTCTGGTTCTCGAGGGTGAGGATGCGGCGGGGAGGGAGTTTTTCAGCGTACTGGCGGAAGACTGCGACCGGCGGGGAACGGCGCTAAGCGACTTTTTCCGGCGGCTGCTAGTGGACGCTCTTGTGGTGGGGAAGGGCCTAGTGGCGGTGGATTTCCCACGGGGGGACCGGCTGCCAGGGAATCGGGCGGAAGAGGAGGCGCTGGGCCTGTCGCGGGCCTATCTGGTGAGGTATGCGGCGGAGGAGCTGATCAACTGGAGTTATGACGAGGAGGGGAATTACGAGTGGGTCGTCTTGAGGACGAGTTACCTGAGACAGGGAGAGCCGGGACGGGGCGACTGGGTTAGGGAGACTCGCTGGATCTATTACGACAAAGAGAATTACGAGATCCAAAGGGCCACCGGAGAAGGAAGCGCGGGGGAGCGCGCGGAGGTGGTCGCGGCCGGCAGGCACGGTTTGTGGGCGCTGCGGCAGGTGCCGCTTTTCGAGTTGAAGGTGAGCGAGGGGCTCTGGCTGATGAACAAGGCGGCGTTGCTTCAGCTAGAGCATTTCAACAAGTCGAACGCACTTTCCTGGGCGCTGACCATGGGATTATTTGCGATGCCCGTGGTTTATTCGGAGCGGGACTTCCGGCAAGTGGTGGGGGAATCGTACTACATCCAGTTGGGGCCGGAGGATCGTTTTGGGTGGACAGAGCCCGAGGGGAAAGTGTACCAGATTGCGATGGACAACCTGATCCGGCTGAAAGACGAGATTTATCGGGTGTGTTACTTGATGACGCAAGCGGGTGGAGGGTTGGCGGGGACAGTGCCGCAGTCCGGCCTGAGCAAGCAACGGGACTTCACGATTACCCAAGAGGTTCTGCGGGCGTACGGAGACGTGGTCAAGGACGCGATGAAGAGGGTGCTGAACACAATTGCGGCGGCGAGGCAAGACGGCGTGCGGGTGGGGGTCTCGGGCCTCGACGAGTTCGATATCGGGGACTTCCGCGCGGAGCTGGAGGATGCGGAGCGGCTGCTCGCTTTGGGGGCGGGTTCGAAAACTCTGAGGAAGGAGGTACTGAGGCGATTGGCGTTCAAGTATCTGTGCGACGCGCGACAGGAGGTGAAGGAGCGCATCGCACAGGAAATCGAGGAAGAGATCGAGGGAATGCAGGGCAAGTTTGGTGAAAAGGAGGTAAGGAAATGAGCGAAGAGACGAAGGGAATGGGAGAGGTGCCGGAAACCGATGAGAGGCGTGCGGTGATACGACAGGTTATCGAGGAGTTCATCAATTTGCAAAAACAGAACGCCGAGCCGGCATACAAGGCGGAGCTGATGGAGGAAAGGAGGAAGCGAGAGGAGCTGGAGCGGCGGTTAAACGAGCTGGCGGAGGAAAACCGGCGGCAGAGGCAGCTTCGCGAGGAAGCGGAAAAGGGCGCGGCGATACGTGCGGAGCTGCAACGGTTGGGCGTTTCGAAGGTGGATTTGGCGTTCAAGGTGGTAAAGGACGACATTTACCGGACCGAAGACGGAAGGCTGATGGGACGTGGGGAACACGGTGAGATGAGCTTGAGGGAGTATCTGACGCGGTTCGTGCAGGAAAATCCGGAATTTTTGCCGGCTCGCATAGGAGGGGGTTCGGGGACGGTAGAGATACCGAGAAATGCGGGGACGAGCTCGATCGAGCTGGAGAGAATCCGGCCGGGCATGAGCCGGGAGGAAGCGGAACGGGCCCGTGAAGAGATCGTGCGGATCGCGTCGCAATTGCTGGGCAGCCGGTGATGGTGAGAATGGCCTGGCAGAGGGGTTAGACGCGGCGTCGGAGGAAGGCGTCGCGGGGAAGGAGCAGAGAGGTAAAGATGCCTGCGATTACATCACAGAACGTAGCCAATGCGATTGTAAAGCTGGTGGCGGTGGATGCGCTGCCTGCTTTGATAGGGAACCTTGTCATGGGTAACCTAGTCAATCGCGATTACGAGCCGACCCTGGCGCAAGCCGGGGACACGGTCAACGTGCCGATCCCGCCCACGCTGGTGGCGAACAACCTGGCGGAAGGCGGGAGCGTGCAGCCACAGAATCCGAGCCTGGGGAACGCGCAGATCGTGCTGAATACCCATGCGGAGGCGACGTTCCTGGTTCCGGACGTGACGAAGGTGCTGGCGGTGCCGGACCTGCTGAAGCTGTACATGCAACCGGCGATGGCAGCGCTGGCGGAGAAGATCGAGACGGACCTGCTGAATCTGTACGCGCAACTGACGGCGAATCCGCCTGTGGGCGCGCCGGGGACGCCGATCACCGAGGCGGTGGTGGATGCGGCGGAGACGGCGCTATTCCAGGCGCGTGTGCCTGCGAACGAGCCGAAGTATCTGGTGGTGGATGCGGCGACTTACTCGCAGTTGCGGCAGATTCCGCGGTTCAGCGAGTATCAGACGGCTGGAGAGGCCGGCTTGAGGGCGTTGGTGGACGGGACGGTCGGGAAGATCAAGGACTTTTACGTGTTCCGTTCCCAATTCGTTGCGAAAACAGGCAGCTCGCCGGTAACGACGCACAACATTGCGTTTGCGCGCAACGCGTTTGCGCTGGTGATGAGGCGGTTGCCGCAGCCGTTGCCCGGGACGGGTGCGATTGCGGAATACGCAGAGCTCGGCAACTTCGGCATGCGGATCATTATGAGTTACCAGCCGAACACGCTGGCGCAGCAATTCACGGTGGACGTGCTGTACGGCGTGGCGGTGCTGAGGAACAACTTCGGTGTGCAGGTGCTTACGTAGTCGGTAGAGGAGCGGGCCGGGGGTAAGCGCCTCCGGCCCGCGGAACTTAGAGGAGGGAGACATATGGATTTGAGAGCTTATTACCGGAAGCTGCGTGAGGTGGAGGCGAGTCTTACGGAAGAGTATCCGGTTGTAGTGAGCCAGGAAACGCCGGATGGGGGAAAAGCCGGCGTGCCCAACGAGGTGCCGAGAGCAGTGGCGGCGCGGATGATCGTGGAAGGGAAAGCGCGGCTGGCGACGGAAGAGGAGGCCAGGGAGTTCCGGAAGCAGTTGGAGGAAGCAAGGGTGCGGGCGGAGCGCGCGGCTGCTGCGAGCCGCATTCAGGTGACAGTAATTCCGGAGGCCGAGCTGAAGGCTCTGCGGGGGATGCTGGAAAGGTCGAAGGGGTGAGGAGGGGCGGATGGCCCTGTTCACAGACGGTGCAGGAAACGATTTGGAGGACCTGGTCGCTTACGATTCGACCGTGCTGGAAATGGCGCGGCAGGAGGGGATTGACCTAGGGGTCAAGCTAGACCTCGCGTGGGAGGAATTGGGGATCGAGCTGAGGCGGTTCCTGATTCTTGCGGGCAGGGGCGACCTGGAGCTCAGGAACATTTGCGTGACCAAGCCTCTCGAGAAGTGCCACGCGTTCAGGTCTCTGGCTCTTGCCTATTGGGATGCGGCCCACCAGCAGCGCAGCGACCGGTTCGGCGAGCGAGCCAGGGAGTGGGAGAGACAAGCGGCGTGGGCGTGGACGGCGCTGCTGGATACCGGCATTGGCATAGTCGAGAGACCTGTTGATAAGGCTGGCCGGCCGGTCGTGGAGCTGGCGCCGATGGAGATGCCAGCCGCGACTTATTGGGTCAGGATTGCGTGGGTAGATGAAGGCGGACAGGAGGGGGCGGCCAGCGAGGCGGTGATCGTGAATGTCGGCGAGAACCAAGGTCTGGTGGTGATGCCGGGAGCGGCGCCAGCAGGGATCAGCGGCTGGCATGTGTATCTGGGTTTTGAGGCTGAAGCGCTGCGGCGGCAAAATTCGGCGCCGATACCGATCGGACAGAGCTGGCGGCAGTCGTCGGCGGGATTACTGGAAGGGCCGCGACCGAGCGAGGGTCAAGCACCGGACTATTACCTGAGGCGAGGCGGACTTCTATTCCAAGAGGGGAATGAGGGCTTCGGGATAGCAAGCCTGCTGCTGAGGGGCTGAGGCGAAGGAGTCACAGGATGGCGGCTGTGGGGAACCAGGCGACGAAGCGGGCTGTGGAGATTCTCTCCGGTGGAGGGAGACTCGCTGCGGAGGCGTCGAGAATTGCGGCAAGAGACGGGATCGAGCTGCCCTCGCTCGAGGCCGAACAGGTGCGGTTCCAGAACGTGAGCAGCGAGATCGCTGAGAGAAGCCTTCAGGTCCGGTACCCCGGACTTTACGTTTATTGCGAAGGTCTAGCGAATCAGGGGAGAGAGAAGTTCCGGAACTTTTCGGGAAAGGTTTACATGGTCGCTGAAATCCGGGTCACTCACGATCATCTCGAGGGTGTGACGGATCAATTGATGAGTTATGTGGAGGCGATTACGAACGTGCTGGAAGGCAGCCGCGGGGCATGGGCGGAGGGTTTGTATTACGCGGGGGGATACAAGGTGGAATTAGGGGCGATCAAGCCGGGCGGGAAGAATTTTCTCCAGGCGGCGAAGATCAGGTTCGAGCTGGACGCGAGCACGGACTAGGCGAAGGGACGGCGGGGAGGAAAGATAGAAGGAGCTATCAAGGATGGCCAGGTACGTATTGTCGAACGCGAATCGTTGGTACGTGGCGCTGGAGCAGAAGTACGGGGAAGTGGCCAGCGTCAGCGCGGGAAACCGCATTCCTGCGGTGAGGATGGCGGTGCGACAGCAGTGGGAGCGACGGGAACGACGGGACAAGACGGGCAGCCGGACGTTCGGGGGCTGGCCGGCAGGGTTGAGGAAGCGGACAAGTTTCACGCTGCGGACTTACATGACAGGCTGGAGGGAGCAGGACCGGGAGCCCTCGTACGGACCGTTGTTCCAAGCGGCGCTAGGCGGGAGACCTGAGCTGTTCACCGGAGGCGCCATCGCGGCGGGGAGTACGGAGACGATGATCCGTTTTGCTCAGCCGCATGGGTTGGCGCCTGGGCAGGGCGTCAGGATTGGCAACGAACTGCGGTTTGTGGGTGCGGTCGTGGACGGGTGGACAGTGGTCTTGAACGCACCTTTGAGCAGGGTCCCGGAGCAGGGGGCGATGGCGGGGCCTGCGGTGAGTTACCGGCCGGCGCTCGAACTGCCCAGCGTCAGCATTTTCGATTACTGGACGCCGGTGACGGCGGTGCAGCGGGTGGTCTGCGGGGCTTCTGTGAACGTAATGAGGATTCGGGTCAACGCTGACTATCACGAGTTCGAGTTCAGCGGCGCGGCTCGCGACGTGATTGATAGCGTGAGCTTCACAAGCGGGCAGGGTGGGTTAACAGCGTTCCCTGAGGAGCCCGCGCTAGGGGAGTTCGACTACACGTTGGTCCCCGGAAATGTAGGGCAGGCGTGGCTGGGAGCACCGGCGCAGCGGTTTTGCACGATTACAGAGGCCGAAGTTGTGATGGAGAACGACTTGGAGCTGCGCGATCGGGAGTTTGGTTGCGAGGGACCACAAGGGGTGTGGCCCGGGATTCGCTCAGTGACGCTGGATTTGGAGCTGTACGAGCTCGACGACGAGGGAACGAAGATTCTGTACCAGGCTGCGCGGCAGCGATCACCGATCGGGGTGACGTTCCAACTCGGCGCTTTGCCGGGGCAGCTCTTTGCGGTCTATCTACCCGGCCTGGTACCGGAGGTTCCGGAGTTTGACGACTCGGAGAACCGGCTGCGGTGGAGGTTCTCCGGATCTCGAGCGCAGGGAACTGTAGATGACGAAATCTATATTGCGTTCGCGTAACAGTGAGGCTTTATGGACTATCAAAGCGTGAAGGTAATCGAGTCGCGGGTTTTCCCCGGGGTGCGACTGAAGATCCGGCGAGTTTCTTTCGGAAGGCGGATCGAATTGCTCAAGCAGGTAAGCGAGCTGGCAGCGAAAGTTGAATATTTGCGGGCGGGAGAGGATGAGCGCGAGAAGCTCGAGGCCGGTCTACTAGCTGGCCAGGTAGACCGTATCTATCTGCTCTGGGGCCTGGCCGAGGTGGAAGGTCTAAATATAGACGGGGAACCGGCTACTCCGGAGACGCTTGTGGACAGGGGACCGGAGGAGTTGTGCGGGGAGGCTTTGCGAGCCATTAAGTCGGAATTCGGTCTCAACGAGGAAGAGGAAAAAAACTGATTCTCGCCTTCCACTTTCAGATGGAGGCCCAGGCCGGGTGGAAGTGCGAAGAGTGCAGGAGGAATGGCCTGGAGGACAGCCGTGGGTGCGCGTGGAAAGGAGCGAGAGGTAGCGATCGGGTGGTGTGGGTGAGCAGAGGGGTCGCCTCGCGCTATTGCCCGCGGTCGGTCCTGACGGGAGAAAGTCTGGCTTTGGTAGAGGCGTACTGGGCTTGGAAAAAAATCGGCGGTGCGCGATTCGACGAGATGGATGCGCGGCAAGTACATGCGTTTCTGGTACTCGAGCGGGAGCTGAGGAAGCTGAGCGAGGAGGTGTGACGGATGGGCGTGTTGTTGCAATTTCGGGTAGGTTCAGACGGTCCGGACAACAGGCAGGAAGTGCTTGCAGGTGTGAGTCGCGAGCTCTGGCCGCCGGCAGCAGAGGGGTTCGAAGGCGTCGTGCGGGAGTTGTCGTTTCAGATGGAGCGGCTGCGGATGGCCAGCGAGACGCAGACGGAGGCTACGAGCGAGAACACCGCGGCTATCGTGCAGAACACGCTGGCGCAGGGCAGTCGGGGTGAAAGTGGCGTGGCCAAGGTTGGCGGAACCCTTGCGCGTGTCTTCGGCAGCGCGCTGGGGCTATCGCCGCTGATCAGCGGGCTACTAGGTTTGTTCAAGAGGGATGAGCCGGAGCCGCCCCGACCCCTGGTGAAGTACATATCGCCTCCGCCTGTGCACGTAGAAGGCTGGATCCGGCGGGCCTCTGAGGAAGATGAGTGGAGCGAGTTGGTCAGCCGCCCGGATTGGGGCACCTGGCCGGGCGTGAAATCAGACCGTGAAACACGAACTGCGCCGATTGAGGTGACGGTGCAGGTGCAGGCAATCGATAGCCGATCCTTCCTGGATCATAGCTGGGAGATCGCGCAGGCGGTGCGCGAAGCGATGCTGCAATCGCACGCGTTGAATGACGTGGTCAACGAGTTATGAATTTCCCCAAATTGAAGACGGGAGCCGTCGGCCAGTATCCCAGCGTGAGGCGGGTCGAGTATCGGACGGAAGTACTGCGTTTTGTTGATGGCACGGAGCAGCGGTATCGCCTGATTGGAAGGCCGCTGCGGAGGTGGAGGTTGCATTTTTCCAGCATTGACGATGAGGAAACACAGCGACTCGCGGAATTCTTCGAAGTCCAGCAAGGAGCGTTCGGGAGCTTTGTTTTCGAGGATCCGTGGGACGGGAAGTCTTATTCGGATTGCAGCATAGCGGCGGACGAATTGCAAACGGTGCTTGAAAAAGAGGGACGGCACCGGGCGTGGGTCGAGCTGAAGGAGAACAAGAGCTGAGATGCCATATTTTCCGCAACTTTCCAGCGGCGCGAGGGCACAATTTCCTGTCGTGCGAAGCGTGAGGCGGAGAACAACGAAATGCGAACAGAAGCATGGGCTGGAGTGGAAGGTGGCTGATCCGGGCCTGCGGGAGCGGGAGTGGGTTCTGGAGTTTCGGGGGTTAAGTGAGGAGGAGTGGCGAGCGCTGGAGGGGCTTTTTCACGAAGTGGAGGGCAGGAGAGGGACGTTCGTTTTTGTGGATCCTACGGATAACCTGCTGGTATGGAGCGAGGAACTTAGTCGGGAGGCGTGGTACAAGGATCCTTATCTGGAGCTGTTAGAGGGGGTGCCCGATCCCCGCGGAGGCACACGGGCGGCGAGACTTCGCAACAGCGGCGAGGCGACGCAAAGGATCGAACAAAGTCTAGAAATTCCGGCCTGGTATCAATACTGCTTCAGCGTGTGGTTGAAAGGCGATCCTTGGAGTGAGGTGACATTATTTGCCAGAACGGGGACGGCCGGTGAGGCGCGGACAGTCAGGGTGTCCGGGTCATGGCAGCGGGCGTGCCTGCCGGTGAAGCTGGAAAGCAACGAGGAGCTAGTAAAGTTCGGGCTAGAGCTGGACCCAGGCAGAAGCGTAGACGTTTACGGCATGCAGGTTGACGCTCAACCAGGTCCTTCGCCTTACAAGCAAACCAGGGCGCAAGGCGGCGTTTATCCGGAAGCCAGGTTCGGTGATGACTTTTTCGAGGTCGTGGCAGAGGGCCCCGGAAGTTTTGGCTGTCGGGTCAGGGTAGTGGCGGCGAGGTAGCAGGGAAGGCGGAGATGGGGACGATCGCGGAGCTCAAAGAACAGAGTGTGACGGAAACCCCTCTGTTGATTTTTGAGTGCCGGTTTGCGGATGGCGCGGTGGAGAGGTGGAGCACGCATCAGGTGGTCTATGAGGGAGAGGAATACGAGGCGCGCGTACTGGCCCATCGAGTTTTTGAGATTCGTTCTGCGCCGGAGGAGGGGATAGACGCCACAGCGAAGGTGACGGTGATTCTGGCCAACGCGGATTCGAAGTGCTCGCAAATCGAGCATGCGCGGGGCTGGAAAGGGAGTCGGCTAAGGGTTCGATTCTTGTTTTATGACCTCAAGCGGGGGGAGGCGGTTTCCGAGAGCAAGACTGTCTTCCAGGGGGTGGTGAACGCACCGGAAGAGCTGACCGAGACGCGATGCCGTTTGACGGCCACGAATAGTTTGAGCCTGCAAAGGGTCTGGCTGCCGGATGTTCGGGTGCAGCGCCGGTGTCCCTGGAAATTTCCGAGGACGGCGGAAGAGCGCCGAGAGGCAATTGACGGTGGGACGAGGGGTGAATACTCGCCGTTTTTCCGGTGCGGCTACTCGGCTGACCAGCCGGAAGGGGTGGGCAACCTGGACGGCGAGGCTCCTTTTGTGAGCTGTGACGGGACGAGGCTTCAGTGCGAACAGCGCGGGATGTTCGATCGGGACTCGCGCGGGAATCCGACGCGTCGCTTCGGGGGCATCGAGTTTGTTCCGCCGACGACGATCGTGCGCAGCCACGGGGAGCGGGGCCGTCACCTTTCCGAGGCGCTGGAAAACGAAGCCCGTTACAACGATTTCGTTCCGCTCATTTACGGGACTGCGTGGACGACGCCGCTGATCGTGTTTGCCCGTAACGACGGCAATTTGACGCACATAGAAGCGCTGCTCGGGATGGGGGAGATCGAGCGGGTGCTCAAGGTGCTGGTGAATGACGTCGAAGTGCCGGCGGGGCAGGCTGACAGGGATATGACGTCCACGGGGTGGTACAACGTCGTCAGTTTGGGAAACCGCACTGGGGACTTCAATCTGGACTTCACGGACGGAGAGGGTCGCCCGCTGGGGGATTGTTACGGCAGCATGGCGTACCTTTCCGTGGTGGTCCCGAACCGGTTAAGCGATGGTCGTTCCTTGCCGCGTCTGCGTGCGCTGGTGGAAGGCATGAAGCTGGCTCGGTACGACGCCGACGGGACTTTCCTCGGCAAGAGCTTTACGAACAATCCTGCGTGGGTCATCCTCGATATTCTGCGGCGCTGCGGCTGGGAGTTAGACCAGATCGATCTGGCAAGTTTTGCGAGGACAGCCAGTTATTGCGAGGAGCTGATCCCGGGGCATGACATTTTCGGCAATCCGGTGCAAGTGCCGCGCTTCCAGTGCAACCTAGTGCTGAAAAAGAGGGCCAGCGCTGCGGAAATCATCCGTGGCATCCGGGTGGGCGCCAGGCTTTATCTCACCTATGGCAAAGACGGCCGATTGGAGCTGAACTGCGAGAACACTCTTGCCTTACAGCAACCAGAGAAGCCGGAGGGGAGCAACAGTCGTGAGCCACTGAATGGTGGCTGGCCGACCTATGAATTCGGGGATGGTACGGACGGCTTTTCGGGAATCCTGCGGCGGGCCAATGGTGAGCCGACGGTTCGCGTGTGGTCGCGGAGCACTGCGGAGACGCCGAACCGGTACTCGGTGGAGTTCCAGGATGCATTCAATGAGTACCAGCAGGACAGTGTGTCGTTGGTTGATGTAGATGACGTCTTGCGGACGGGTCAGGAGGTCTGCGCGACGCTGCCGGCACTTGGCATTGCCAACCTCGACCAGGCGTTGCGCGTGGTCAAGTTCTACCTGGACAAGTCCATTGAGGGAAACACGTACATTGAATTCGAGACGAGCGTGAAGGGATTCGGGCTGCGACCCGGCGATTTGATCACGGTGACTTATCTAAGGGAAGGCTTCCAGCGGACGCCGTTTCGAGTCCTGAAGGTGGTTCCGGGGACGAATTTCGGCCGGGCGCAGATAACGGCGCAGATACACAAGGATGAATGGTACTGGGACGACAATTTACGGAGCAGAGAAGGGAGCCGGCGAGTCTGGGGTGGGCAGCCTGGCGGGCTGCCGAGGCCCCTCGCAGGAGTGGCAGTCAACGCCGACGGGCTTTCCGAGCTGGGCATGGCAGAGCGGTATAGCGAGGAAGCGGAGGGGCGTGGCGAGATCAGTCTGGCGGTAAGTTTTACTCCACCGCGGGTGCCGGAAGTTTCCAAGGCAGAGCGCCCGATCGTGAGCCTGACCGCGCAGGTGGAGGCGGAAGGGGGTAGGCTGCGTGGGGGCCAGGTGCTTTATTACGCCGTGAGCGGCGTGGACCAAACCGGGGCGGAGGGACCGCTTTCGTTTGTGGTGCCCGTTGCGATACCGGGTGTGACGGAAACCAACAAAGTGACTCTAACCGGCCTGCGGTTTTCGCAAGGGACCGTTGGATTTCACGTCTATCGGGGACCGTCTCCCGCGACATTGTGGCGGATCGCCGAAAACCAGGAAATCGCGACGAGCTTCACTGACGAGGGAAGGGAGTACAGCACAATTGCGCCTCCGGACGAAAATTTCGATCATGCGAATTTTTACTGGCGACTGGAGCTGCAACCGGAGTATTCGGCCAACATATTTGGCCCGGATCGAATCGGCAACACAGAGGGGCGGATGCCGCCGGATGGCTACCAGGGGATGGTCGTCCGGATCACGCGGGGGAAAGGTGCGGGCCAGGAGAGGAGAGTAGTTGCAAACGACGCGACCACATTGATCGTGGAACCTCAATGGCTTGTAACGCCTGACCACACCAGTTACTTCGTGGTCGCGGAAGCGGGATGGCACCTTGGGGCAACGGGTCGGAGCAGTCCCGTTGAGTTCGTTGTTCCGGGCCGGATTGGGGCGACGGTTCATGTGTTGGGGCGCGCGGCGAATGCGCGGGGTGAAGAGTGCGCCGCCGAGATCTCACCATTCGGCCGGTGGCGACTGGGTTCGGGCGAGGTTCCATGGGACACGGGAGCTGCGGGGAAGCCGAGCTTCGGTCTGGCAGGAAAAGGGGAGGGTATCGTAGAGCTGGTCGGCGTTGCGTTTGATCAGCTCTTGAATACACGGAGCGTTCAGGGCGCCACTCTAACAATGCACTACTGGAATGAGCTCGAAAGTCCGACGCCTTACTATCTGGGGCAAGCGGCGGCGATAGACGGCGAGGACCTCCTTCTTGGATCCGCGGGCATCGGTTCGCCGGGAGACTACGTTCAAGTGGAGCAGGAGCTATGCCGGGTGGTAGAAGTCCGGGAAGGGGGCACGTTGTACGTAGTGGAGCGCGGCGTGCTGGGCAGTCAGCGATCGGAGCACCCGGCGGGGACGCCGATTTACCACCTCAAGCGGAAGGTTTACGTGGTACCTTTTGTCCGGGACTTTTTCGGCAGCCGGGCCAGCGGCAGCTACGCTTATCCGATTTACCTGCCGGACGCAAGGATTGCTGCCGCCGAGCTTTATGTGACGAACGCGCATGGGCAAAGTGAGACCTCATGTTTGTGCTTCACCAACACAGAGGATGAAGGTTTGCGGACGCTATCAGGGGGACAGATTTCCCTTCAGGTTGAAGGATTCCTGGCGATTCAAGCCGAAGCCGTGCCTCCCTTCGTGGTGGACGAGACACATAGCGTCCGGGATATTTTTGCTATGGTGCGGGAGCCATCGGAGGGAGGCCCGATCGAGCTTCGGGTGAAACATGACGGGCAGGTCTACTGCGAGCTGCGTATCGAGTCAGGGGACAGCGTTTCCAACACGGTGAAGGGGTTCGGCCTGCCGCCCTTACGTGCAGGTGCCACGCTTGGGCTGGAGATAGTTTCTGTGGGGCAAGAGCGTCCTGGGGCAGACCTCACGGTCACCATCAGGCTTTGAGAGCGGCAGATGAGATTGGAGAAGCTGCGTCCCGACCAAGATCTGCAATGCTACTTCGAGCGTCCCACGGCAGTAGCGGCGCTGAGCGGCGCAAGTGCGAGCGGGTTTACGGTGTCCGGGTGTTTTCGGCAGCAATTCGATTGGGCGGTGGTTGAGTGGAACCGGGATAACGTATTTGAGCATCCGGCCTTCCGGTGTTTGCCAGACGGGGATCTAAGCGGGCTGGTTTTAAGCTATGAGGAAACGCGGGAGAATTGCATTCCGATTGATTCGGATCTGTACCCGACGATTGATTGGCCGTTTTTGCGAATCTGGACTGAGGAAAGCGGAGGCCAAGGGTTCTACCGGGTGCGACTGAAGGATTATGCTGAGCCGGTGGAAGGAACGTACAAGCCGGCGGAGGCAGAGTTTCAGTTGCGGGGGACTGTAACAGCCGGCGATTATGTCGGTTTGGCTTGGTTGTGGGAGCATCACACGTACCAGGTGCTGGAGGGGGATACTCTCGAGAGTATCGTCGCCCGGCTTGCGGAGAGCGTGAACGCCTTTTCGAACGCGATGCGGGCGGTGGCAAGTGGAAACAAGATCCGGCTCATTTACGTTGGTCCAGGTCAGACCCTGGAGACGAGCCAGAGTGGCGCCAACGGGAACCGTATCGGGGCGTATGGCTTTGTGGCAGGAGCACGAACAGAATACTGGGAGCCCTGGTACTTGCGGTTTGCGGGCGGAAGCTCACCGAGGAAATGGCGGATCACGCTCGACTTTGGAAACCTTCGTGACGAACTGGGGCGGACTGTGCCGACGACGGCGGTCCGCAAGATGCGGTGGACGTATGCGGCTGATCTCCAGTATGGGCGTTTCACGCCTTGCGAGTTTCGGGTGGAGGTAAGCAACTGGGAGGTCAGGGGAACGGGGAGGGCTCTACGGGTGGCTGGCCTCGGGAGCCGAAGGATCGAGGACGACGCCAAGGAGGTCGAGTACAGCGGAGAGTGGCTTTCGGCGAAGGGTAACTTTTCGGGCGGTTCGGTGCGATATACGGCGCAAAGGGGCGCCGAATTGAGATGTCGCTACGAGTTAACCATACCCCATGAGCTGTATCTTGGTGTCCGGCGGGCGGATAACAGCCCGGTGATCGAGGTCGAAGTTGACGGCAGGTTGTACACCAGTGCGGCTCTCCGCATCCCCGGGGAAGACGTGCTTGTCAGGCTGCCGGTGGGGCAGTTGGATGCAGGGGCTCACATTGTGTGTGTGAGGCACGCGGGCCCGGACGGTGCAGTCTTTTATTTTGATTTTCTGGAGGCAGCGGTGCCCAGCGATGAGCTGCCGACGTTTCCCACGGAAAGCTGGCTGGGTTTGGCTACCGACTGGGACACCGACCATTCAATGGCTCTCGCACCCGAGAGGACGGCGGAGATGATCAAGCGTCTCGGCATGGGCGGGCGGGTCAACCATTATGTCGGCGCCCTGTGGTTTTACGAGATCGAGCCGGCAGGATATGAGTATGCGAGCGCAACCATACGATTTGTGGGGACGCCGCGATTCAGTGAGATTACCGAGTTGCGGATCGGGCGAGCCGGACAGCCTCCCGAAAGCGATACCGTGATTCAACATGTGAATTTGATCGGGGACACAGCTGAGACGATTGCGAAGGCTTTTGAGCTGGAGATCAATCGCGGTTATACTGCGATTCGGGCTGAGGCCGAGGGGGATGTGCTTAGGATTTACGCGCGGGCCTTAGGGGCATCAGGCAACGAGATTAGTCTAACCGGAAGCCCTACTGAAGGCGAATTCCGTGTTGAAATCAGCGGAACGAGACTGAGCGGCGGGACGGACGGATACTGGCGTACTGCTCTCGATGCAACGCCGCGTTTGAACCGGGCAGCTCGGGACTGGCATCGCAGTTTTTTTCGGCGGCTTAACGAGCTGGGGCTGGAGGCCGTGGCTGCCCTGAGCATGGAGTTGCAACACGGCGACCCTTCGGAAGAGGCGGGCATTGCGCAGCGGTATCCTGACGGGAGCCCCGTGCTGCTCGACACACCGGCCCTCCAGACGAATTTCTCCGATCGCAGCCTGGGCTTTTGGCGGCAGGTGTATTTGGAGCTGGCAAAGCTCATGAGGGAAGCGGGCCTGGGCCCGTACCTGCAGTTCGGGGAGGTGCAGTGGTGGTACTTTCCAAACGCGAGCGGCATGCCCTATTATGACGACGCCACCCGCGAACAGTTCCGTGCCGTTTACGGGCGGGATCCGGCGATCATTCGGAACAACGATGCCGACCCTGAGGCGTATCGGGAAGAAGCTGCATTTTTGGCCGGTCTTCTCGGGCGTTTCACTGAAGAGATTGCCAGGTACGTACGTCAGGAAGTGCCGGAATGCCGTTTCGAAGTTCTGTACCCAACAGATGTGAACGCGCCACGCTTCAATCACGCGGTGAATCTGCCCACCACTTATTGGAACAGTTTCAAGCTTGACAGTTTCAAGACGGAAAATTTCACCTATACTCTGGGCCGGGATCTCAACAAGGCACGCCAAGGGCTCCACACATCTCGCCAACTTGGCTTTCCTTCGCATTCGCGGTTTCACCTGGTGGGAGTGAGCGATGCGACGGCGCCGTGGCTCAAGGAAGCCAGGCTGGCCCGGACCGACGGTGTGGGGCAGGTGGTTTTGTTTGCCCTGGATCAGATCTGCCTCGTGGGATATGCTCTGCCGCTTGGCCGAGGGTTGAGACGCGCCCTGCGGCGCCGATAGGGAGCGCCAGACGCCGCCTTGAATGGGTTATCCTGCTCATTCAGGGCGTGCTTTGGGTTCATAACGTTTCCAAGAAGTTTCACCTATACGACCCGCCTTCTCAGCGGCTCAGAGAGATTTTTCCTTTTCTGCCCCAACGGAGGCCGCGAGACTTCTGGGCCTTGCGCGACATCAATCTGGAGGTGGACCGCGGCGAGATTCTGGGCATCGTGGGTCCCAACGGGTCCGGGAAGAGCACGCTTTTGAGCATTGTGAGCGGGGTCCTGGCGCCCACGACCGGCCGAGTGGTGGCGGATGGCCGGGTCGCCGCGTTGCTCGAGTTGGGGGCGGATTTCAATCCCGACTTCACCGGACGTGAAAACGTAGTGTTGAGCGCCGAGATTATGGGGCTGTCCAAGCGAGAGATCGAGGCGCTGCTGCCGCGGGTGGAGGCCTTCGCGGAGATCGGGGAGTTCATGGATCGGCCCGTGAAGGAGTACTCGACGGGGATGTACGTGCGGCTGGCATTTGCGGCGGCGATCCACACCGACCCGGAGATTCTGGTGGTGGACGAAGCGCTTGCCGTCGGGGACGCCATTTTCGCCAATCGTTGTATTCGGAAGTTCGAGGAGCTCCGCCAGCGCGGAGTCACGATTCTGTTTGTGTCCCACGATCTGGGCCTGGTGAAGAGGCTGGCCTATCGTGCGATCCTGCTGGTGGGCGGCCAGATCGTTGCGGAAGGACACCCTAATGACGTGGTCAACCGTTACGTGGGGATGGTGCTGGCGCGACAGCAGGCGGTGGGAGAAGTGAGTCAGGGACCAGAAGGCCAACTGTCGGGAAGTCACCGACACGGGGACGGTACGAGCCGGATCGAACGAGTGGAGCTGCTGGACGAATGTTTACGGCCGACACGGGTCGTGCGCTGTGGAGAGGTCGTCACGATCCGGATCCGAGCTTTGTTCCTGAGAGATGCCTCGCAACCCGTAGTCGGGATCCTTGTCAGGAACCGACAGGGTATGGACGTGTACGGTACGAATACGCGACTGGAGGGCCGACAGCTCGGCTGTTTCCGTAAGGGTGAACGTTTACAAATCGAGTTTCGCTTCGAGTGCCGGTTGGCGCAGCAAGAGTACACTCTGACCGTCGCAACGCAGCACTGGGATGGATCGAGTCAGGACTGGCTTGATGACCTGTTGATTTTTCGTGTGGTAGACAACAAAGGGGCGGCCGGGGTGGTGAACTTCGAGACGGACATTCGTTGGTGGCGGGTGGCGGAATGATCAATGCGGCGGTGGTAGCGACGGTTATCGTGGTCTTGCTAAGTCTGAGCATCTGGAAAGCCCGCAAGGTCAGGAGGGAAGAAGACTTTCTGGTTGCGGGAAGAACCCTGCCTTGGCATGTGCTGGTTTTCACGCTGCTGTCCTCCTGGATCGGGGCCGGGAGCGTGTTTGCGGGGGGCGAAAATGCCTACCGGCACGGATTTGCTGCACTCTGGCAACCGGCGGGAGGGTGGCTCGGCCTTCTAGTCATTTCCCGCATTGCGAGCCGTGCCCGACGGCTGGCTCAGTACACTGTGCCCGACCTACTGGAGTTACGATACAACGCAGCGGCCCGAGTGCTTGCGACTGTGGCGATCGTCATTTCTTACACGATGATTACGAGCTACCAGTTCAAGGGGGCCGGCGACGTCCTGCACTTGATGTTCCCCGGGCTGAGCCGGACGACTGGCATGTACTTGGTAGCCGGATTCGTAATTACATTCACTGCCTTGGCAGGCATGGCCTCGGTGGCTTATCTGGACTTGGTGGTGGGCTGCCTTGTGACAGCGGCTATAGCTTATGGGGTCCCCGCCTTGTTGGAGGCCGCGGGCGGATGGGCGGAAGTTCGCCGTAATCTTCCAGCCACGCACTTTCAGGTCCTGGGTGAGCTGCGGCTCACGGAGGCACTAGGTTTCACCATTCCCACAATGTTGCTGCTTGTAGGCAATCAAGGCATGTATCAGAAGTTTTTCTCGGCTCGGTCGGAACGGGATGCTCGCCGAGCAGTGCGTGGTTGGATCGTTGGAACCGTCATTCTGGAGACGCTGATTGTGAGCTTTGCGGTGATCGGCAGCTCTCGTTTTCATCCGGACAATGGCCGTGAGATCATTCCCGTAAGCGCGCAACTGGGCCTGCCGGCGTGGGCGGGGGCTCTTCTGCTGGGAGGGATTCTGGCCAAGATTATCTCCACGGCTAACAATTATCTATTCTCGCCGGCCAGCAATCTGATTCACGATATCTACGGTCGCTTCATCAACCCGAGAGCTTCCGAGAAGCGGAAGTTGTTGGTTTCGAGACTGGTCGTGGTGGGGTTGGGCATTTTCGCCGTGTTGCAGGCGGCGCACTTTGAGTCCATCCTGCGGGCTGCTCTGTACGCCTACACGGTGTATGGCGCGGCGATTACGCCATCGCTGATGGCTGTGTTCTTCTGGGAGCGAGCGACGGCGGCGGGTGCGGTGGTGTCAATAGCTTCGGGGACGGCAGTTACCGTGCTTTGGAATTTATCTGGGATCCAGTTTCTGGATGCGATCTACCCGGCGCTGGCAGTCTCCGTGGTCAGTCTGATACTGGTAAGCCTGGTGACGCCGGGCCGAATTTCGATGGCGGGTAAACCACAGTTGGCCAAGAAACCCGCACGTGCGAAAGGGGGCGAGTGTGAGGGTCGATGAGATCCAGCAGGCACTAAGAGAGTTGAGGTTTGACGGGTGGTTGTTCGCGGACCATCACGGGAGGGATCCGCTCGCTTACAGGATCCTGGGGTTGCGAGCAGGACGAGTGGCCACGCGGCGGTGGTACTACCTGATCCCCTCGTGGGGTGAACCCTGTGGGTTAGTGCACCGCATCGAACCGGAAGTGCTCGCAGGCCTCCCGGGGCGACGAATCGTGTACGCAAGCTGGCGCGAGCATGCTGTGGGGTTGGGTCAGTTGCTTGCCGGGACGAGGCGGGTTGCGATGCAGTACTCGCCGGAATGCCGTCTGCCTTCGGTTTCGTTGGTGGATGCCGGAACGGTCGAACTGGTGCGGAAGTTGGGCGTCGAAGTTGTCAGTTCCGCGGATTTGGTTCAGTTCTTCGAAGCGCGCTGGCGAGAGGAGAATCTTGCATGTCACCTGGAAGCGGGGCGGCGGGTGGACAGGATCCGCGCAGAGGTGTTCCAGTGGATCCGGGACCGCTTGCGGTCAGGCGAGTCGGTACGAGAGGCGAGAGTCAAGGGCTTCATTCTGGAGCGGTTCGAGGCGGAAAGGCTGACGACCGATCACGGGCCTATCGTGGCTGCTGGTCCTAACAGCGCGAATCCCCATTATAATGCGCAGCCGGGGAGAGACCGGGAAGTCAGGCCCGGCGACGTGGTGTTACTCGATCTTTTTGCCAAGCTCGATGATCCGGCCGGGGTCTACTATGACATTACGTGGGTAGGCTACTACGGGACGAGTGTGCCGGCTGAGGTCGAGAACGTATTTCGGATCGTGTTGGGCGCGCGCGACCATGCCATCAACTTCGTCAGGGACCGTGTGCGGGCGGGTGAGGCCGTGCGTGGCTTCGAGGTGGACGATGCGGCGCGGGGTTACATCGAGCGCTACGGTTACGGCGCCCGTTTCATCCACCGGACGGGCCATTCGATCGGCGCGGAAGTGCACGGCGCGGGGGCCAACGCGGATAACCTCGAAACGCACGACGACCGGCGACTTATTCCGTGGACGTGCATCTCGGTCGAGCCGGGAATCTATCTGGATGACTTCGGTGTGCGTTCCGAGGTAAATCTGTTTATCGAGGAAAAGGACGCTCGCATAACCGGCGAGGTGCAAAGCGAGATCGTGCTATTGTAAAGGACGATGATTGACCGGCGCGCCTTGCTGGGCTTTCTGGCGAGCTGCGCATGGTGGGGGGAGGCTCGTCAGGATGCTGAGGGGGTCTCCCGCGACCAGGCGCCACCGAACGAAGATTGGGTCACCGAAGTCGAGTGGTTGAGTTCTTCCAGCTTTCGGGTTGTGTGCGGGCCGCGTGGCGTGAGGGGTCAGCACGAGCGGCCGCGCGAGCATCAGGTCGAGGTTAATGTTCGTGGTCAAGGGGATTGGTTGGAGTACACGACGCGTTACTTGCGCGTGGTTGTGGACAAGCGGACCGGGGCGCTACGGGTCCACGACAGGGGAGGGAACTTGCTGCTGGCTGACGTTCGGGGCCCGCAAAGGCGAGGAGAGCGGGTTGTCTGGGAGCGGGAAAGGCAAGCCAGTGAAAGGTTCTGGGGCTTGGGGCCGAATGCAGAGCTTGACGGGCGAGAGGGTACCAGCGGACCGGTGGTGACAAGTGTACCTTTCCTGGTTTCGAGTATGGGGTACGGGGAGTACTTTCGGCCCCCGGGGTTGTATCGGTACGCGTTCGGCGAAAGGCGGACGATCGAGGCTCCAGCAGGGGCTACGAACGAGTTTTACTTCTACTACGGCCCGACGCCCAAGGAAATTCTCGAGGAACACGCAACGATCGAGTCCCCGTCCGATGGCATTCAGTCGGGGATATTTCGGCTCACAGAGAGGCCGCCACGCGCAGCGTGGACTTTACCGAATCCGCAGCCGGACTGGCAGGGATTGACCGATCTGATATGCTGGCTGCTAAGAAGCAGTTATTCGGCCATCCTGTTCCCGGCCGTTGATCTGAGTATTTGGCGAAGTGCCGAGACCGTAGTCAGAAGGCGTGTCTACCAGTTGGCCGTATACTTGCCGATAGTTTACGGCGCGCTCCTCGATAATGACAGGGAGGGAGCAGAGCTGGGGCGAGAACGTGCGCGGTGGATACCCTTCTTGCTCAGTTATGCACATGAGGCGCACGAGCGCGGTTTCCCGTTGTTGAGGCCGCTGGGTATGCAATACCCCTGGGATCCACAGGCTGTAGCGAGTCGTGACGCGTTCATGATGGGCGATGAGATCCTCGTCTCGCCGGTGGTCGGGTTGTCTCGGGTGCGTTCGGTGTATCTTCCGGCAGGACAGTGGACCGAACTCGGAACGAACGTGCGGTTCCGGGGCCGTCAGGTTGTCCAAGCGCCTGTGAGCGCGGATCGTATACCGGTCTTCGTGAAGAATGGCAGCATTGTTCCGCTGGCGGAGATGCCGGATGCGCGGCGGGTGACGGTGCACTACTTCCCCGATCTCGCGGGGGAGTTCTTCTATTACGAGGATGACGGCGCATTGACTCAGTTGCACGCTGCGCCGGCCGGGGAGTTGTTGCGCCTCGAAGTCGAGCCGGCCAAGGAACGGGTCTGGGAGTGGGTGGTCCACCACGTGAAACGACCGAGCCGGGTTCGGGCGGGTGGAGGCGAGATGCCGCCGGTGGAGGCGCAAGAAGATTTGCGCCCGAACCATTGGTGGTACGACGAGAGACGTGGGAACCTTCATGCGCTGATTAGCCCTCCCGCGGGCTCGGACCACGTACTCTATGTAGCCTTTTGAGGCCCGGGCCGACAAGCCGCGAATCCAATCGAAGGCCGCCTGCATCAATCCGACCAGGAGGAGCTCAAGCATGACGAGGCTCGTTGGTTTGGTTGGCCTGGGGTTCCTGGCTTTGGCGGCAAGGGCCCAGAGCAAAGCGACTTTGAAGGTTGGCGATATGGCGCCGGATTTTGCGCTGCTTTCCACGGCCGGCAAAGAGATTCGCCTGTCTGATTTTCGCGGCAACAGGGTCGTGATCCTCGCCTTCTTCCCCGCCGCGTTCACAGGCGGATGCACGAAAGAGATGAAGGGCTACCAGGCAAATTTGGAAAAAGTAGCCGGTGTCGGCGCCCAGGTGTTGGGCATCAGCACGGACAACCTCCCGTCGTTGCAACGATGGGCGCAGGAGTTGAACTTAGAGTTCCCCCTGCTCAGCGACTTTTCGCGCAAGGTGAGCGCCGCTTATGGAGTCCTGAACGAGACTCGGGGGACAGCGAGCCGAACCACGTTCGTAATTGACAAAGAAGGACGGATCCAGCACATCATACAAGGCTCGGAGGCAATTGACCCAAGCGGGGCAATTGCTGCGTGCAGCCGCCTGGGCCAGGGCAAGTGAGCTGTCCTCGGATACCGAAGCCATTGGTCGTACCGTACTTACGGTCCTCTCGCTGTGGATCTGCCGCATATTATTGAGCCAGGCGGCGCCAGCTCCCGCCATATTTGGCGGTAAAGTGCATTCGTCGCTTAACTGTCGAGTGCTTTCAACCTCTTGCTGACTTATCCTCTCCTTGCACGCCTCTCTTCGCAGCCCGGATGGCCAGAGGCTACAAGCAGTGAGGCAAAAATGCATAACGCGGTCGCCTTGCGATTGGGAACCTGCGATGCCGGGCTTTGGCAAGGGCAGGCCTGTGACCGGGCGGGCTACGTCACTTTGACCGCGGCAGGCATGGATGCGGTTTGTCGGAACGGCGACGGCGCTGTGGCGTTCAGACAGGGGGCAGGGAGCCGGGTGGAAGACATCCGTGCGGCATCGCGACTTGAGGTGCGGGAACCCGGTCTCACTCTGGGATCCGGCACGTTATTGTACACTGGTCAGTCGGGCGAGGCCGGCCCTGGGGCGGAGCCGGATGAGCAATCGGCAGTGGAGGTTCGCGAGTGCGCAGGCCAACAGGAGAAGAAGTCGGTGCTTCCCGCGAAACGGGGATGTGTTCGGCTGCTGGCGCCCATCGGTCGCTGACCCGGCGGGATTGGCTGGCAGGAGCGGGAAGTTTGTTCGGGTCGGCTACCAGCGCGCCTGCACAATCCCAGGAGCAGGAAGAGGTCTTTCAGTCGCTATTCGACGGCAGGACGCTGCGAGGCTGGCATGTCAGGGAGGGGCCTGAGTCGGCGTTCTATGTGAAGGATGGTGCGATCGTCGTACACGAGGGCTCCAATTTCCCCACTTGGTTGTGTTCGGATCGTGAGTACGAAAACTTCGACTTCCGCTGCGAGTTTTTCCTTCAGGGCTGGATGGATTCAGGCGTGTACCTGCACGCGCCGGAACACGGTCGCAACGCTTGGATTGGTTTCTACATCAAGTTATTCCACAAGCGCGATCCGGTGCCGCTCAAGGAATCGGCCGGCGCTATTTTTCCGCTGATTGCGCCGCGGAAGGTGAATGTCCGGAATCAGGGCGAGTGGAATACATTGCGCATTTTAATGGATTGGCCCTTGCTCGGCGTGTGGATCAATGGGGAACTGGTGCAGGATGTGGACGTAGAGAGCGTGCCCGAGCTGCGGTACCGTCTGCGGCGAGGCTATCTCGGGCTGGAATCCCTTTCCTATCCCATTCGATTCCGCAACCTGAGGATCCGCGAACTTCCGGACAAGGAGCGATGGGAGGTCCTGTACGAGGAGCCAGAGGACCTGGAGCGGAACTGGTTTGTGGCGGAAGGCAAGCCCAAGGTGGAAGCTCTGGGACGGACGCTGCGCCTCGATAACGTAGGGCATTTGGCGACGAAAGAACAGTATCGCGACTTTCAATTCCACGCTTACATCAGGGCGAGCAAGTGGTCCAACGGAGGGATCATCTTCCGGGCCGACAAGGACCCTCGAAGCGGGCGGCGTTACGAAATCCAATTGCACGACGTGGAAAACGCAGTGTATCCGACAGGTTCCCTTTACTATTACAAGCGGTCAATTTACCCGCGGATCGAGCCCGAAAAATGGTTTCTCCTCCAATTGATTGTTCAGGGCAAATATTGCCTTGTGCGAATCAATGGCGAGAACGTGATGGAGTACGACAGGCTCGAGAATCTGGAGCCCGGTCATCTCATGTTGCAAGCGCACCAGATGAACCGGTGGATCGAGTACAAGCGGATCCTCGTGAAACCGCTCTGAGGCGGGCAGGAGGTGTGGCAATGATAAGCGAGTTGAAGAGCAATCCGCTCTCTTATCTGAGTGAACAGTTGGAAGCGTGGAAGGGTGAGGGAACGTACCAGCGATTGCGCGAATTGCAGACCGCCTGCGGGCCCGTTTGCCGGGTGGACGGGCGTGAAGTCATCAACCTGGCTTCCAACAATTATTTGGGACTGGCTGATCATCCAAAGTTGAAGGAAGCGGCGATCGAGGCGATCCGCCGTTATGGGGTTGGCTCGGCCGCAGTGCGTACGATTGCGGGAACGATGTCGCTCCATCTTGAGCTGGAGCGCCGCATTGCCGAATTCAAGAAGACCGAGGCGTGCGTGGTGTTCCAGTCGGGGTTCGCGGCCAACGCCGGAACCGTGGCCGCGATTCTCGGTCCGGATGATCACATCGTTTCCGACGAGCTGAACCACGCCAGCATTATTGACGGCTGCCGGTTATCCAGAGCCAAGATCCACATTTTCCCACACAGGGACGTGGCGGCAGCCGATCGGATCCTCAGCGAACTGGATGGCGTGCCCGGCAGGAAACTGCTGATCACTGACGGGGTGTTCTCGATGGACGGGGATATCGCGCCTTTGCCCCAGCTGGTGGAGGTAGCGGAGCGTCACGGCGCGATCATGATGGTGGACGATGCCCACGCATCGGGCGTACTGGGCCGTGCCGGACGGGGAACCGCGGATCATTTCAACCTTCATGGCCGGGTTCACATCCAGGTCGGCACTCTCTCCAAAGCCATCGCGGCGATCGGCGGATATGTCTGCGGCAGCAGGGATTTGATTGAGTTTCTGTATCACCGCGCGCGCCCGTTCCTTTTCTCGACTTCGCATCCGCCTTCGGTGGCTGCGACCTGCCTGGCGGCCCTTGATCTTCTGGAAAAGGAACCTGAGCGGATTGAGAGGCTATGGCAGAATACCGAGTATTTCAAAGGCGAATTGCGCAAGGCGGGTTTTCAGACGGGCGCCAGCGAAACGCCGATTACGCCGATCCTGATTGGGGATGCCGCGCTGGCCTTCCGCTTCTCGAACGAGCTGTTCGAGGAGGGCGTTTTCGCCACCGGCGTGGGCTACCCCACGGTGCCGAAAGGCAAGGCTCGCATTCGGACGATCGTCACCGCGGTGCACACGCGTGAGCACCTGGATCGGGCGCTGGAAATCCTCGTCCGTGTGGCCAAGAGGCTTGGTATTCTGGCCTGAGCATTTCCAAGGCGATTCCCTCGCAATGTTCGTGCACTTGCCCGCGACAAGGGCAGGGATTTTCGTGCGCCGCAGGCAGGCGTTCCACTGAATTCTGCTCCTCAAGGCCGATGGGCTGTTTCCGATGAGCAAGTAAGCCGGGCTGCTATTCCGGGTCTGCGTAGCCACGAGGCATGCGCATTCGGAAAAGCACCGGCAAGACCAGCTTCGAGAGAGGAGAAGAGCATGACCCATCGGATGTCCCGTTTCTGGAAGGAGACCGAGGGCCAGGACCTGATCGAATACGCCTTGATGGCGGGCTTCGTGGCCCTGGCTGCTGCGGCTCTCATGCCGAACGTGACGAGCAGCATCAGCACCATTTTCAGCAAGATCAACTCGCTGCTGAACAGTGCAGCCGGTACCGGCCAGTGAGTCGGACGCGGGCTGCCCAGCGCGGGGACATAGCTTGAACCTCGGCGTGTGCCCCGGCCTCAGAGGCTTCAGTGCGCGCCGGGATTATCGGGGAACCGCAAGGCGTCAGCCGGCGGCAGGCCGCGGAGGGGCCTGTCGCTGGCCTTGTACGACCTTCCGGCTGCCGGTCTGCGGGCCGGCGAGCGCCGGCCCGCGTTCCTTTATCGGTATGGTAAAACTGCCTCTGCGAAGAGCGAAAGCAGGTTGCCTTCGCTGTCAAAAGGCAGGTCGAAGGCGGGTCCAACCACCTCCAGTGCCGGGTTCCCCCTGATCTGCGGCAAAAGATTCTCGCTCAGGCCGAGTACGTCAAGCTTCAAGGTGTTCCGAATCCAGCCGATCGTCACTTCCTCGGGCCGCAGCCTGCCCGCGGTCGGCCAGATTTTCTCCAGGCACTCACGATCCGTCGGGAAGTGGATGGGAAGGCGGGCACCAGCCGGCGTGGACGCGGTGAGGGAATTGATGTAAGTTGCATTCCAGTCAATTTTGTCGACAAGGCGGTCCGCCACTACGTCCGCCATCCCGATCCCTACGGCATTGCCATAACTCAGATCACTGAGATCGCGCACGAAAATTCGACCCACGCGTGGCAGACCCGGCCACGGGTTGTAGGCTCCCTCGATCGAGCGGTTGACTACCTTGGTGTCCATTCCCGTGCCGCTGACGTCCTTGCCTATCTCATCCACAATGAGAATGTCGAGGTCGCAGGGTAGTTTTGCCCTCCAGGACTTGGCCAGCGTGAGAAGCTCCGCCTCGCGTTGCTCCATTTTCTCCGCAGGGACCGCCTCGACTTTTCCAATGTTGTGGTTTGCGTCTTCAACGATCGCGAGGCCGCCCAGAATTTTGCCTGTGGCCAGCAGGTGCCGGCCGACCTGGAGAATGACTTTCTCCAAGCCGAGATTGCAAGCCCAGGTATGGTAGGCTTGCGCCCCCGCGTGTTTGCCCAAGCCAATGGCCATCATCTTGAAAAGGCCACTTTCGATTCTGCCCTCGAAGCTCGTGTGCCACTTCACGCGATTGATCAGGAAAATCGCGTCGCTGCCAGCAGCGACCCGGTCGAGGTAAACCTCGATGCCCTCGGGTGTGTAGCCAACCGGAACCACTTCGAGACAGCTCTCGATCGGGCAGCCCACGAAGGATTCCGTGATGCCATAGTGCTCGAGCACCGCGGCTTGACCTTCGGCGGTGGCGGCGCCGTGACTGCCCATCGCCGGAAAGACGAACGGCTGCATGCCCCTGGAGCGAAAGTAAGCGACCACAGCGCGTACGATGAGGGCGAGGTTGGCGATGCCCCGGCTGCCGCAGGCGATGGCTACGCGCGCCCCCGGCCGAAGGCGATCCGCGAGAGCGGACTGCTGAAGTTCATCCTGCACTGCAGCATCCAGATCAGGGATGCGATGGTCCGGTAGCCTCTGGCGGACCAGCAAAATGCGGGGAAAGCGCATACGTTGATTATATCAGCCGGCGCGCTTGGCGGCCCCGTTATCCGAGACTTACGCCGGTAAAGGAGGACTCATTGGCGCCATTGGGTTTCCAGCAAACGTGCATACTCACCCGAGGCATAGACTTCGAAGTCGAAGTCGGAGGCGCGGGCTGGCGTGAACGGTTGCAACTGCTGGTTGCAGGCAAACAGATGGTCGGCAAAGCGATGATAGTTGCGGAGAAACTCCGGAGAAAGGATCTCGCGAGGCGGGAGCTCTTCGAAGATGGCGTGCAGTCCTGCCGCCCTGGCAAAAATGCGCCGGTATTCCTGAACGCCCCAGGAGCGAAGCTTCTGGTCGACCTTGACGGGCGGGTCTTCGATGAGCAGGGCGAGGAAACTCTGCCGGGAGTAATGCGTTTCGTCCTGACGCATCCGACGCGAGACGGCCTCGGCGCACTGATCCGCCCAGCGAAGTACGTCCTTGCCGAGGTAAAAGAGCATGCAAAGTTCCGAGTACCGCCCATCGAGCAACTGTTGTTCGAGCTGCTCCGGGCTGATCTCTTCCTCAGGCAGAAGACCTTGCAGGATCAGGCTTGCTCGGGAGGCTTGCAACAGGCGTGCGGGGTCAGAAGGTTGGGCGAACGGGTGCAGGATCAGCGGAGGAAGCCGGTAGGGTACCTCATTCTCAGCAGCGCACATCTCCTCAGGAAACTTTTCGGACGTTTTCGGGAGAGCCCTTAACCGAACCCGCTACTTGCGCTCTCCCAGGACAACCCGGGCCTCGATAATCTGGTCGCCGCGCAGGACTCGCACCTTGACTTCTTCGCCCGGCTTCTTGCTGCGCAAAGCATAGGTGAAGTCGTAAAGATTCTGGATGGGCTTGCCGTCGAATTCGACAAGAATATCCCCGGCACGCAAACCAGCCTTGTGGGCTGGCGAGCCTTCACGTACATCGGCAAACCGGAGGCCTTTGGGGTTCTCGGTGAAATCGGGCACGCTGCCGAACCAGGCGCCATAACCCCGGCCCGCCGCCGGAGCGGTTCCTGCCTGTCCCGTGAACTGCGGGCGCACCGGATCGTTGAGCAGCGCAAGAACTACGTCTCCCACGGCGCGCAGCAGCTCGGCGGCGCCCTCCGCGTTGATCTTGTCCCAGGTATCGCTCGGCTTGTGATAGTCGGCGTGCAAGCCGGAAAAGAAGAAAAGCGCGGGGATGCGCTTGCTCATGAAGGAGACGTGATCGGAGGATCCGGCGTCAAAGCTGCCCGAAAGATCCGCCACCAGTTTGTGTCTGGGCAGCAGTCGGGCCAGCATTTCGTTGAAAGTGGACCCGCTGGAGGCGCCGCCCACGTAAACCTTGCCTTCGCGCACGCGCCCGATCATGTCCAGATTGATCATGGCCACGGCATTCTCCAGCGGCAGAAGCGGGTGGTCCACCCAGTAACGCGAGCCGAGCAGCCCGATTTCTTCGCCCGCAAAACACAGAAACAGGACGCCGCGCTTTTGTTTAGGCTGCGAAGAGAGCCAGCGGGCCAGCTCGAGAACGCCCGCCGTGCCCGATGCATTGTCGTCCGCCCCGGGATGCGGTTTACCGGCCTCGCCCGGCGCCAGCGAAAACTGTTCCCCCAGCCCCAGATGATCGTAGTGGGCGCCGATCACCACGTACTCTGGCGTTTCACCCGGCAGATAGCCAGCCACGTTGTGAATCGTTCGGACCTCCCGTTCGATTTGCGCGCTCACCCTGACCAGGAGGTTTTGCGGCAGCTCGAAGGACTGAGGTTTGAGCTGCCGGTCAATTTCCGCCTGGATCTCGTCCAGCTTTTTGCCTGCCGCCGACAGCCAGCCATCGGCGATCTCGCTTCGCATCTGGACAGCGAGGATTCCTGCCTCGGCAGGACCCGAGGTGCGACCGAATGGTTCCAACTGTTCGGCCTCGCCTGGATGATTCTTGCGGTCGTGGATCACGATCACGCCTGCGGCGCCATGCTGCTTGGCGTTGACAGCCTTGCTCCAGAACTGCGCGTGAACCGTCAATAATTTGCCGGCGAAGGGGCTGTTCTCGTCGAACTCCTGGGGCTCGTGACGCAGGACGAGGACTATTTTCCCTTTTACGTCGAGGCCGGCGTAGTCGTCGTAATTGTACTCGGGGGCGGTGATTCCGTACCCGGCGAAGACCACCCTAGCGCTGATCGAATTATTTGTCGAGAAGTTGAAGGGTATGAAATCTTCCCCGGGTTTAAGGTCTCGCTCCTGATCACCCAAGCGGTAGGAGAGCTTGTTTCCGTTGCCCAGGCGAGCATTCGTAGTTACAGGGAAGGGCTGCAGGTAGTCGCCTCCCGCTGGCGGGATCAGCCCGAAGGCCCGGAACTGATCGGCAATATAATGGGCTGCTTTCTCCAGGCCGGCGGTGCCAGCGCCTCTGCCCTCCAGCTCCGGCGCGGCCAGAAATTTTACGTGCTCGAGATACCGCTGGGGCTGGATGTCGGCAGCCGCGAGCAGTACAGCAGTCAGCAGCGCCGCAGCCCAGCGCGCACTTCGGAAATTGCGAATCCTCGATACCATGGTTTCAGTCCCTGACTGGAGAGGGGATCTTGACCTCGCAGCAGTTTTCACTCTTTTCATGGTCGGCTTTGTAATAGCCGATTTCGTATTCAATGATCTGTTTCAACTGAGCCCAAGGTAACTGGCCCACCAGCCGCCGGCCGTTTACGAAAAGGGTCGGGGTGGAGTTCACCTGAAGGGCTTTGCCCTCGGCCATGCAGCGGTCCACGTCGGCCTCGGTGGCTCTGGTGTCCAGACAGCGCTGAATCTGGAGCGCGTCGAGCTGATGGGACCTGGAACGCACGAATTCCATGACTTTGTTCCTGATGTTATCCGGCGTGATTTCGGCCTGATGTTCATAGATCCAGTCATGGAACTCCCAGAACGAGGCGGGGCGCTGCCGGAAGATACAGCGCCCGGCAATAGAGGCCGTCTTGGCCCACGGATGGATGGACTCGAGTGGAAAGTCCTTGAAAAAAACGCGAACCTCTTTCGGGAATGTGGCAGGCAAGCTCTTGCGCAAGGCTTGAGCCTCCTCCTTGCAGTACCCGCACTGGAAGTCACTAAACAACACGAGGGTCACGGGGGCGTCCGGATCGCCGAAGGCGGGATCGAACTGCGTGCTGAGCTTGCTCATTTCTTCCTGGAAAGGGTGCTGGTTGACGTCGAACACCAGAGCTTTGACGATTTTCGAGCCGTCCCGGGAGACATAGAAGAGTTCCTCTTGTTGCGCGGGCCCCGCCGAGGCGCGGACCGTCACCTCGAAGAACCCTGGCAGCCGGCGCGAAGGCTTGGGCTCCGCGACCTCAACCTTCACATTCGGCCCCCAGATAAACAGATGCCGGACGTAGGCCTCGAGCGTCGCTTTGTTCAGGGCCGATTTGCGTGCGGGCGGCAGCGGAGAGAGGGGGCGGCCGCTTTGCTGGCGGCTTTGACCGAAGGCGAGCACTGAGAGGAGAACGAGAACGACGGGAACTCGGGACATAAGACTTCTGCCTTCATTCTAGCCAAGGCGGCTTGCCAGGATCGGGTTTCGGCCACCTCCGGTCCGCCGCTTGGAGCGCCATCGGCTAGCGCGATCGGCGACTGGCGGCCGGCGGCGCGGCTCTCGTACAATACTCGCGATGATTCCGCGTGGTTTTCGGAGGCTTGCGATGCGGAGGTTTTGCCTTTGGCTTGCGTTGGCCGCGGTCTCGGTGGTCAAGGCCCGCGCCCAGGATCCCACGGCTGCAGCCTTGGCCCGCTTCGACGAGATGAAGTTCGGCATGTTCATCCACTGGGGCTTGTACGCAATACCCGCAGGGGAGTGGAAGGGGCAGTATTACCGCGGAATCGGCGAGTGGATCATGCACCACGCCCGCATTCCGGTCCGTGAATACGAGGAGCTCGCCTGGCAGTTCAATCCCGTGAAATTCGATGCCGACCAGTGGGCGCAACTGGCGCGGGATGCGGGCATGCGCTACCTGGTGATAACCGCGAAGCATCACGACGGCTTCGCCATGTACGGATCCAAGGCCTCTTCTTACAACATCGTGGACGCCACCCCTTACAAACGCGACCCTATGAAGGATCTTTCCGCGGCCTGCGCCCGCCGCGGCCTTGCTTTCGGCTTTTATTACTCGCAGGACCAGGACTGGCACGAACCTCACGGCCGCGGTAACACCTGGGACTTCCCCGGCGAGCGAAAACCCGAAATCTATTTCCGCGGCAAGGTGCTGCCACAGGTCAGAGAACTGCTCACAGGCTACGGCCCCCTGGCTCTGATTTGGTTCGATACGCCCGGCATGTTGTCCGTGGAGCAGGTGAAGGAATTGCGAAACCTGGTGAAAACCCTGCAACCGTCCTGTCTCATCAACAGCCGCATCGGGCACGGAATGGGCGACTATCTACAAACCTCCGACAACGCCATTCCCATTCAGGTCCTGGCAAAGCAAAAGTGGGAAGTTCCTGCCACTCTGAATAATACCTGGGGTTACAAGAAAAGGGACCAGAACTGGAAGGATCCCGCCGACCTGATCGCCAAACTTGCCGACATCGTCTCCAAGGGCGGCAATTACCTGCTCAACGTCGGTCCTACGGCTGAAGGCATCATCCCCGAGGCCAGCCAGCGCATTCTGCGTACGATCGGGAAATGGCTGGAGGCGAACGGCGAGGCCATCTATGGTGCTGGCCACAGCCCGTTTTACTTGCCTGACATTACGTGGCGGTGCACCACAAAGCCCGGCAGGCTTTATTTGCACTTGATCAACTGGCCTGGCCCGCACTTTCGGTTCGAGGGCTTGGAAAGCAAGGTGAACCGCGCCTGGTTTCTCGCGACCCGAAAGCCGGTATCGTTCCAGCAGAAGGGCTCCGTTCTGGATTTCCGGCTGCCGCCCCGGCCCGTGGATCCCTATAACACGGTCATCGTGCTGGAAATTGCTGACGAGGCGCCGCGGGTGGCGCCCGATCGTCGCTTCGATCGGATCCCGGCGCAAGTGGACCTGTGGGCCTGGACTGCGCGCCTGCGGGGTGAGGAAATTCGCTATGACCGGGCGAGCTTGAGCGCAACCAACTTCCACAAAGCCGAAACCGAACGCAACGAGCTTTGGTGGTACCCGTATGGCAGCCTCGAAGGGGAATACAGGGTCGAATTGACTTACGCGTGCTCGGATGCCGCCGCAGGCAGCGTTTTCCGGATAGGGGTGCACAGGGGTAACCAGCCTCCGCATCATGAGCTCCGGGGGCGGATCGAAGGCACAGGGGGAAAGTTCGTGACCCGGCCAGTAGATGGTGCCCTTCGCATCAGCCCGGACGATCTTTTTATCAGCTTTTCCTTGCCTGAGGGTGATGCCTCCGCCTCGTTGCAACTGCGCAAACTTACTCTGATCCGAAAAAGGAGTTGAAGAACCGCGCTCGATTTGCAAGGGAGGTGAGCTGCTGAAGGACCGCGTCTGGCCCTCCAGATGTTGCAATCGGTCTCGCGCCCGACGACGCCCCAATCGGCCTGCCATAAGCAGAGTGGTGCGGTGACCCGATGTCACGCTGCGCGGTCCTTGCTGTTGGGCGAGCCGAGAGCGCTTGGCCTTGCGCATGGGCGCGTCTCGGGGGCCCACCGGATTGGCCCGCTGCTGCCGCCTGCCCGATTCAGGGCGCCCGCGGGCGTTGTAACCTGACAGAGGTGCGGTTCTTTGCAATACATTGCGCGGAAGGACGCCCCGAGGCTTTCATCTGATTTCAACGGCGGAGCGGGGAAAACGCATGCAGAACACACACCCAGTCATCGCGCAGCTTCTGGTTGGAGGACCCGTGCTCACGGACGGCGCCTGGGGAACTCAGCTCCAAGAGCGTGGCTTGCAAGCCGGTGAGTGCCCTGACGCCTGGAACTTGCTTTATCCCGAGCGCGTCGAGCAGGTCGCGCGCGCCTATGTGGAGGCCGGCAGTCAGGTGATCCTGACGAATACTTTTCGCGCCAACCGCCTCGCTTTGGAGCGCTATGGCCTGGCAGAACGAACGGCTGACATCAATCGTGCCGGGGTGGAGATATCCCGGCGCGCCGCCGCGGGGAAAGCGCTCGTGTTTGCTTCCATCGGGCCGAGCGGTCGAATGCTCGTGGCAGGCGAAATCACCGAAGACGAACTTGTGGCCACCTTCGGGGAACAGGCCCGTGCGCTGGAGGAGGCGGGCGCGGACGCCATCGTGGTGGAGACCATGGCTGATCTGACCGAAGCGCGCCTCGCGGTGACAGCCGCGCTGGAGACCGGGCTGCCGGTGGTCGCGTCCATGGTCTTCGATTCTGGACGTAACAAGGATCGGACCATGATGGGCGTCACCCCGGAGCAGGCTGCTCGTGAGCTCAGCGCGGTCGGTGCCCACGTGATCGGGGCGAATTGCGGTCAGGGTATTGCGGGCTATGTCGAGATTTGCCGTCGTCTGCACGCAGCTACGGATCGGCCCATCTGGATCAAGCCCAATGCGGGACTGCCGGAAATGGTCGGGGGCAAGGCCGTCTACCGCGTGACGCCAGCCGAGTTCGCATCTTATGTACCGGCATTGCTGGAAGCGGGCGCATCCTTTGTCGGAGGCTGTTGCGGGACGACGCCCGACTTCATCCGCGCCATCGCTTCCGCGCTTCGAGCATCCGCTTAGCTGGTACAGGGGATACGCGGCCGCAGTGCGGAGCCGGGCGCCTGCCGTCCCGCAGTTCCTGCGCCGCGAGGCCTGCGCTCGGACTGTAAGACGCCGTGCGACGGGGTAGTCTGAGAGTCAACGGATGCCCCGCTTCGAGGTCACGCGCCGGTGGGCTGCGCTCGCACCGAAGCCGGCGCCTTCCGCCAAGATTGCGTCGCGTTCTTCGACCATTGAGAGCCTCAGCCGTCGCCGATCAGACGGTTCTCGAACGCCGTGGGTTCGCGCGGACGCGGGTTGCGCAGCACGGCCTCCCTTGTGCTATCATTACGAGTGACGGCGCTATCGTCTAAGGGTTAGGACGGAGCCCTCTCAAGGCTCAAATACGGGTTCGAATCCCGTTAGCGCTACCATGAGTTGTCCGCTCTCTTACTTCACAAGCTGGCGGAGCTGGAGGAAGGTGACTTTTTGCTGGCGCTCGTCCCGGGCCATCGGCGAGTAGTAGTACGTAAGGGAGGCCTTCACCGTCGCTTGCAAACCCGGAGGTACGGCAAAGCTGAACTGTTCCTGGCGCTTTTCGCCGGCCAACAACCGCGTGTCGGAAACGTCGCGAACGCCTCTGAGAAACACCTCATGCTCGAGACCGAGGGTTTTTCCTCGGGCGTCCACCGTCACGCGACCGTAAGTACGCTGCTCCGTGTAGCGCCTCCCATCGTAACCTTCGACCTCTACCTGCAGCCGGAGTTGTCTGAGCGGGGATCCCGTCGGCACTTTGTGGCCTGCCGCACGGTTCGTCAATTCCACGATCACCTTCAATTGCCCTCCGTCCCGTGACGTCAGCAACCGTGCGCCGATCGCCCCATGCGTCGCCGGTCTCTCTCGCGCAGTGCTTCCTGGCCCGCCCGCCAGGTGGTCTGCGCCACCGCCATACCCTGGTTTGTCCACGCCAGCACCTCTTCCGGGTTCGCCGTGTGCACCGCAACCCGCGCCTTGACCAGAGCTTCCCGACCCTCCTGTTGACGAAGCACTGCTTCGGAAACTTCCATGCCGTCGCGGGCCGCCCGAGCCAAGATCTGGTCTGAGCGGTCCAGCGCCGCCTTGAGCTCCCGGATCCGGCACCCCATTTCGGCGGCCACCCTGGCCCCGCTCGAGCCGGGTTCGTGGCATTGCGCGCAGACCGCCCCTGCTCCGTCCACCATGTCCACGGTAGTTCGCTGGACCCTGTGATGCCCGTGACAGACCGAGTAGCCGCCACGCTCCATCGTCGCGAACAACGGCTGATGCACGCTCTTGCGGAACAATTCTTCCAGCAGGGCGTGGCATGTCCCGCACACGGCCGCCACCGAGCTGACCTCCGGGGGCGTAGCGCCATGATTGCCGTGACAGGTCGCACAATTCGGCGCCGACAGATCCCTCCGCAGGGACAGGGCTTCCCAGTGGACACGCGCCTGGTATTCGGCCAGTTGATTTGTCGGCAAGCCATAACGACCCATGAGACGAGCATCGGCGTGACACCGCCCGCACGTTGTCGGCGGCCGGAGCGGATGCGTGGGCGCCTGAGCATCTCTGACTTCGAGAATCCCGTGCGTGCCGTGACAGTCCGTGCAGGTAGCCACGGCAGTGTCGCCTTGGGAGAGCCGCTTGCCATGAACGCTGGTCAGGTACTGCGCCAGTTGATCCACGCGTTGCTGAGGCTTGAACTTGTGCATCAGAGCGGCGTGGCTGTGGCACCGGGCGCACGTGCGGGGAATCGCCGTGCGGGTGATTTTGCCCACAAACCCCTTTGCCCGGCTCATGGACAGCGCGGGATCTTCCTGTGTGGGATCACCGCCATGACAGGAGGCGCAACCGAAGCCGACCCGCGCGTGCACGTCGCGGGCGAATTCCAGAGCGGGCTTTGCCAGCGGGCCGTCCAGGGCGGCCTGACACTCGCGGCAGGTGTCCCGGCCCGCCGCGCCGGGCAATTACTACTTCGTCGCCACGCGCCCGCACCAGGAATTCGTCCAAGGGGCGGGGCGGCGGCCCCGATACCACTCGCCCGTTCAAATCGTACAAACCGTTGTGGCAGGCGCACCAGATTTGCTGGCTCTCGCTGCGGTACTGAACCGTGCAGTTCAGGTGAGTGCACGTGGCCCCGAAGGCGCGCCACTCGGTTTCGTTCACGCGGATCAACAACACCGGCTTGGTCCCGAACCTCACGATGCGCGCACTGTTGGGAGCAATCTGGGAAGCCCCCGTGACCGTAACTTCGTTGACGGGAGCTTCCGGCACGCGTGGGGGCGCAAAAGAGGCCGATCCGCGATGGGTACCCGCCCTACCGCGCCGAAAACTCGTAAATCGTCGTGGACCGGTAAGTCTGACCGGGACGCAGCACCGTAGTGGGGAAGTGCGGCTTGTTGGGCGAGTCAGGGAAATGTTGCGTCTCCAGGCAGAATCCTGTCCGGCGGTGATATACCCGCCCGTACTTGCCGCGCAGGGTCCCGTCCAGGAAATTGCCGGTATAAAATTGCATCCCAGGCTCGGTCGTCAGCACTCGCAGCACGCGTCCCGTTTTCGGTTCATAAACTTCTGCCGCCTCGGCCAGCGAGCCGCCGCCGCCCCGCAGGACGAAGTTGTGATCGTAGCCCCGCCCGTACCGCAATTGTTCGTCGTCCTGCTCGATCCGTGCACCGATGGGCGTCGGCTCGGTGAAGTCAAAAGGCGTGCCCTTGACGGGACGCAGCTCTCCCGTGGGTATCAGGCCCGCGTCCACCGGCGTGAAGTAGTCCGCGTTCAGACGCAGCAGGTGCCCGAGGATGTCTCCCTCTCCTGCCAGATTGAAGTAACTGTGATTGGTGAGATTGACGACGGTCGGTTTGTCGGTGGTCGCTACATAATCTATGCGAAGCTGATTCTGCTCGTTGAGCGAGTAAGTTACAGTAACATCGAGGTTGCCAGGATAACCTTCCTCGCCATCCGGGCTGGTGTAGCGCAGCTCGAGATGCTGGCCCTCAGCGTCCACGAAGTCGCGGGCCTTCCAGACTTTCTTGTCGAAGCCGACGAGCCCCCCATGAAGGTGGTTTTCGCCGTTGTTTTGGGCCAGCTTATACTCGACGCCATCCAGCGTGAAACGCCCCTTGGCGATGCGATTTCCGTACCGCCCGATGATGGCGCCGAAGTAAGGATGCCCTTTCAGGTAATCCTCGAGCCGCTCGAAACCGAGCACGATATCGCCGAGGTTGCCGTTACGATCCGGCGTAAACAACGAGACCACGATTCCGCCGTAATTGGTGATCGCCACGCGCACGCCTTTGCTGTTGGTGAGAGTGTAAAGATCCACCGGCGTGCCGTCTGCGGTTTTCCCGAAGGGTTGCTTTTCCACCTTGCGCTCCTCCTTTCTGCTCTGCGAACATCCGGAAAGAACGAGCAACAGCGCCAGAGCCGCGGTAGCCGTGAGCTTCATCTACGTTCCTCGTCGGGCTGGCCGTAGTATGCGCCCGGCCCGTGCTTGCGGAAGAAATGTTTTTCCAGCAGATACGGCGGCAGCGGTCCCGCCGCCGGGTTCAGAGCCAGCGTTCGCCACGCGATTTCCGCCAGCTCCTCCAGGATCACGGCATGATGCGCCGCTTCCATCGCGCTTCGGCCCCAGGTGAAAGGCCCGTGCCCGGCCACCAGGATACCCGGTCGCTGCAGCGGGTCTTCCTCTCCAAGCCGCTCGACGATCGCCTCGCCGGTCCTGGCCTCGTACTCATCGCGCACTTCCTCCGGCGACAGCAGGCGCGTCACCGGTACCGGCCCGTGAAAGTAGTCCGCATGCGTCGTGCCCAGGCACGGGATCTCGCGCCGGGCCTGGGCGAAGGCGGTGGCCGCCCTCGAATGGGTGTGGGCCACGCCGCCGATTTGCGGATACGCGCGGTACAGCGCCAGATGGGTGGGCAGATCCGACGATGGCCGCAGCGTTCCCTCGACCACGCGACCCTCCAGATCCACCACCACCAAATCTTCCGCCCGCAGGCGCTCGTACGGCACGCCGCTCGGTTTGATCACCACCAGCCCGCTGGCCGCATCGCGCCCGCTCGCGTTGCCGAACGTGTAAAGGACAAGGCCGCGCCGCACCAGCTCGAGGTTCGCTTCCAGGACCTCCGCCCGCAGCTTCTCGAGACTCATGCGTTGCCCCGTTGCCGCGCCGCGATGCGCCGCAGGGTGGGCAGGACGTCGCCCGCCGCCACAGCCGCGGCATCCGCCCGGCCCATCCCGAAATACATCTTGCGGAACAGCGGGTAAAGCTCTTCGTACACAGCTGCCGCAGCCGGATCGGGTTCCACTGTCCGGTAGCTCGGGCACAGGGCCGCCTGCGCCTCCTCAACGGTCTTGAAGGTGCCCGCCGCCAGAAAGGCGAAAATGGCGGATCCCAGGCTGGTCACCTCTGTTTCCGGCACGAGCACGGGCTTGTTGAACACGTTCGCGTAAACGCGGTTGAGCACTTCGTTGCGCTGCGGCACGCCGCCGCCGTTGATCACCCGCTGGATGGGCACGCCGTACTCCTGCATCCGCTCCAGGATCACCCGGGTGTGGAACGCTGTGCCTTCGATGGCGGCGAACAGCTCATCCTGCGGACTGTGCGTCAGGTTCCAGCCGAACGTGACCCCGCCTAGCTCGGGATTCACCAGCACCGTCCGGTCGCCGTTGTCCCACGTCAGCCGCAGCAGTCCGGTCTGCCCCGCCCGGTAGTGCTCCAGTCCGCGGGACAGCTCCGCCACCGTCCTTCCCGCCCGCCGCGCAATGGCGTCGAAAATGTCGCCGCTGGCGGACAGGCCGGCTTCAATGCCCGTCATCTTCGGGTGGATGGAACCCGGCACCACGCCGCACACGCCGGGGATCAGCCGCACGTCGCGCATGATCGCCATGATGCAGGTCGAGGTGCCGACCACGTTCACGACGTCCCCTTCACGAACGCCCGCGCCGATGGCGTCCCAGTGCGCGTCGAAGGCTCCGATGGGAATCGGGATCCCGGGACGCAGCCCGAGCTTGTGCGCCCACTCCTCGCACAGATAGCCCGCGATCTGGTCCGAAGCGCCGAAACGTCCCCGGATCTTGTCCCGCACACCGGCCAGCAGCGGATCCACCGCTACCAGAAACTCCTCCGGCGGCAGACCGCCCAGCGCCGCGTTCCACATCCACTTGTGTCCCATGGCGCAGACCGAGCGCGGCACCTGGTCAGGATCGCGGATGCCGCACAGCACGGCCACCACCATGTCGCAGTGCTCCATCACCGTCACCATGCGGTCGCGCTTGTCGGGATTGTGGCGCAGCCAGTGCAGCAGCTTGGAAAAGCCCCATTCCGAGGAATAGACGCCGCCGCACCACTGGATCGCCTCCAGCTTCATTTCGTGCGCCTTGGCTGTAATTTCCGCCGCCTCCCGCCAGGCGCGGTGATCGCACCAGAGGTAGTAGTCGTCCAGCGGCTCCAGCCCTTCGCCCACCGGCACTACGCTCGATCCCGTCGTGTCCAGTGCAATCGCTTCGATGCGCTCGCCCGGCACGCCTGCGTTTTCCAGCGCCCGCGCCATCGCCTCCACCAGCGCGCGCATATGGTCGGCGTGGCTCTGGGTGGCGTAATCGGGATCCTCTCTCTTGCGATGCAGCGGATATTCCGCTACGCCCGAACCCAGACGCCCGCGTTCGCTGTCCACGATGGAAACGCGCACGCTCAGCGTTCCAAAGTCCACGCCCGCGACGACAGCCATGCCGACCCCCTAGCGGTGCCAGTACATCTCCCAGCCCAGATACTTCGTCGTCGCCTCGTAGACGGCGGCCGCGCACTCGGAGAGATTCGCCGCCACGTGATGCTCGAAGCCGTTCTCGCAGATGTAGCGCAACAGCTCCTGCATCCGCGGCACTTCGATCACGCCTGCGCCGCCGAACGTCTCCAGGGGATCGTCCGTGAAGCGGCCCTGGCCCACGTAGCCGCGGATCCGCCCTGCGCGATCGTCCGTCGAGAAGCGGGCAAACGTGACCGGCCCGCTTTTCACGCGTCCCACCACCGTGCCGAACGTGTTTTCTTTGCCCACCGAGCCAGCAATGATTTCCTGGAAGTCCATGCGCACGTCGGCGAAGAAATGTTTCGGCAAGTTCGAGCAGTGGAAGCAAACCGCCTTGTCCGGGTCGTCGCCGTAGTTGTTGTTCCAGTCCAGCAACGCGCTCGGCGTTCCGGAAGCCAGCCGCAGCGCATGCATGGCGATGGCGCCCGGGATGTCCACCTCGCACGCGCTCGACATCAGGCGGTTGCTCATCATGCTCATCAGCGTGCACGGCACCACGCCGTAATATTGCTCGAGCGAAGTCCAGCACTGCACGGCACTGATCGTGACCTCGGCCGCCGCCATCCACTCCTCGATCGCCACGCCCAGCTTGGCCATGCGCAGCAGCGCTTCTTCCGGCGTGCCGCCCGTGGGCACGTAGTTGCGGATTTCTTCCAGCTTCCTCCGGACCGGCTCGGCATCATCCGCCAGCCGCCAGGCGCGTCCAAAAATTTCCGAAAGATCCACGGGCTCTACCGTGATCCCGTAGCTTTCCAGGATCTTCTCGCTGAAGCGGACCGTGTTGAAGGCCGCCGGGCGAGCGCCGATCGCTCCCACGCGCAAGCCGCGCAGGCCGCGCACCACACGGCAGACCGCGGCGAACCACTCGATATCGCGGCGGAACACGTCCGAGTCGGGCGATTCCGTGTGCAGCGTGGTCAACGAGTACGGGATCCCGTACTGCCGCAGGTTATTGCACACGCTCATCTTCCCGCAGAAGCTGTCGCGACGGTCCGCCACCGTCATCCGGCCCGCCTCGTCGGGAAACGCGTGCACCAGCACGGGCACGTTGAGTCCCGACAGCCGAATCGTCTCGGCCACCGTCTTCTCGTCTCCGAAATTGGGCAGCGTGACGATGATGCCGTCGATCTCAGCAGCGTGTGCGCGGAAAATCTCTGCGCATTTCTTGGCCTCTGCGCGCGTCTCCACCGCCCCGTACTTGGTGTCTTCCGGTCCGGGCACGACCACCCGGTGCCCGGCCGCCTCCAAGGCCGCAATCATCTGCTCCCGCCCGCTACGGGCCAGGTGATCCGGAAAGAACCCGCGATTGCCGACGATCAATCCGAAGGTCATGCTCTGCCCGACTCCTTTCTTCCTCGTGTGCGAGGAACCCAAGTCAGTATAAAACGCAACTGCCCTCAGCCGACAGGTGAGTCCTGGCCGCCAGGCGCCACCGTCCGCGGCAAAGCCACTCCGTAGCGCGTCGCCAGCCTTACCAGCGGCTCCCAGTGGCCCGCCATGATGGGAATGCCCTCGCGCCTGCGTCGCTCTTCGGTCCGCCACTCGGGCTCGCCCGCCACCAGCACTTCGTCGTACCCCTTGGCGGGCCGGGCGGACTTGACGTCCGCGATCCAGCTCTCCAGCCGCGCGTAAAATTCCTCCAGCGGCAGGAAGCGGCGAACGTCAATCGCTATGAAAGTGTGATTGCACCGCATCGGACGTCCGCGGTGCCGCACCCCGGTGACCTGCGTGCCGTACACCGGACCTCCCGCGAGGATGCCCGTAAGAATCTCGACCATCATCGCCAGGCCTGTCCCCTTGTACCCGCCCAGAGGCATGAGCAAGCCTTTCAAGGCGGCCTCCAGATCCGTAGTCGGCACGCCTTCCCGATCCACCGCCCAGCCGTAAGGAATCGTCTTTTCCCCGCGCAAAAGCGCCTGCTCGATCTTGCCGTAAGCCACCGTAGTCGTGGCCATGTCCAGCAGCCAGCCCTTCCCTTGCGAGTGCGGCACCGAGACGCAGATCGGATTCGTCCCCAGCCGCGCTTCGCGGCCTTGCCAGGGTGGCACTTGCATCGAGGCGTCGCACATCACGATCCCGATCAGGCCTTCCCGCGAGATCATCTGACCCCAGTAGGCCGCCGCGCCGAAGTGGTTTGCTTCCCGGGCCACGACCATGGAAAGCCCGCAGCGCTGGGCCAGCCGCACCGCGTGCCGGCAACAGATGCGCGCCGTGACCTGCGCCAGACCGTGCTCGGCGTCATACACCATGCACGCGCCGTTCTCGGAAACCACGTGTCCATCCGCGTGAGGATTGACGTCGCCGCGCTCGAGCTGGCCCACGTAATGCGGCAGGAGCTGCACCCCGTGCGAGTCCACGCCGCGCAGACTCGACGCCACCAGCGGGTCAGCCACCAGTTCCGCCCGCTCCGGCGGAACGCCCGCTGCCACCAGAATCCGCTCAATGAATGCTTTCAGATCCTCGGCCCGAACCACGACTGCGGGCAGCGGTTCTCCGACTTTCATCGTTTCTCCATCGCCTTCAACTGCGGCACGAGCAGCCGCTGAATCTCGGGACGCTCCCAGTCCGCCCGCGTCACCACCTGCGCGTGCAGATCCACGCGATGCGGCACGCTCCTGCCCTCGAGTTTCTCCACCAGCAGGCGAACCACTTCGTATCCCATGCGGTACGGATCTTGCACTACCATGGCGTCCAGCACGCCCGCCTTCAAGTCCTCCACCATCCCGGCGGAAAAATCGAAGCCCACGAAGCGCACCTTGCCCGCCACGTTGCGGCTTTTCAAAGCCAGGGCGGCGCCCGACGACGAAGGTTCCGTCGAGGCGAACAGCCCGTCCAGATCCGGGTGCGCAGCCAGCATGTTTTCGGCCGCGGCCCGCGCCTTGGCCCGGTCCGCCATTCCAAACTGGCGAGCGACGATGCGAATCCCGGGGAATTCCTCCCGCAGGACGTCCTCGAAGCCGCGCTCGCGCTCCATCGTGGAATAGCTGCCCGGCGCGTGCAGGACCATGGCCACCTTGCCCCGCCCGCCCAGCAGCTTCGCCAGCGTGCGCGCAGCCATCTGTCCTGCTTCGTAGTTGTTTGTCGCGACAAAGCTCGTGTAATTCGTTGAATCCACGCCGGAATCGAACACCACGACCGGGATGCCTGCCGCCATCGCGCGCTCGATCGGCGTCACCAGCGCCTTGCGCTCGGCCGCCGCCACCGCCAGCCCGTTCACGTGGCGCGCAACCAGTGAGTCAACGATCTGGATTTGGCGGTCGTACTCGGTTTCCGCGGGCGGGCCGTTCCAGATCACTTCCACGCCAAACTCCCGCGCCGCCGCCCGTACGCCGCTTTCCACCGCCACCCAAAAGATATGCGCAGTGGACTTGGGGACGACGCCGATCACCTTGCGCTGCCCTCGCTGACAGCCGGCGGCGACCAGCGCCACCGCGACGAACCATCCCGCCGCTTTCATTGCGCGCACCAGCCGCCGTCTATCAGAATGTCGCTGCCCGTAATGTAGGCGGCCTCCTCCGAACACAGGTAGACGGCCAGCCTCCCCACTTCCTCCACCCGACCCCAGCGCCCCAAGGGCACGCGGGCGATGAACTCCCGGCTCACCGCCGGATCCTCCAGCAACGGACGGTTGATTTCAGTGGCAAAGGGGCCAGGGCTGATCCCCACGACCGTGATGCCTTCCGGCGCCAGCTCCAGCGCCAGTGCGCGCGTAAAACCGAGCAGCCCGGCTTTGCTCGAGGCGTACGCGGTGCGCAGCGGCAAGCCCACGTGACTCAGAGTGGACGTCACGTTGATGATGCGCCCGTAGCCGTGCCCGCGCATGTGCGGCAGAAAGGCGCGCACCATCAGGAAAGCGCCGGTCAGGTTGGTGTCCAGTACCCGTCGCCACTCCTCCAGCGTGAACTCGGTGACCGGCTTGCGTATGTTGATGCCGGCGTTGTTGATGAGGATGTGCACCTTGCCGAACCGCGCGATGACGCGTTCGCGCAGCGCCGAAACCTCGTCCTCCTGGCTTACGTCCGCCGGGAAGCCCTCGGCCTCCGCTCCCCGCGCCCGCACCTCAGCCACAGCCTGCTCCAACGCCACGGCGTCGCGGGAGACCATCGCCAGACTGGCGCCTGCCTCGCCCAAGGCCAGCGCCATCGCTTTCCCCAGCCCCCGGCTGGCGCCCGTGATAACCGCGATCTTGCCATCCAGACGCGTGCTCAATTCTTCTGCTCCTTCCTTTTGGTTTGCGGCGGCTGCTGTTCGCGCGCCAGATCCATGATCTGGTCCGCCAGCGCTTGAGGATAATCCAGATTGCGGATCACCAGCGGACCCGACTCGCCTGCCGTTTCCAGTTGGAGATCGCCCAGCTTCAACATGCGCTGGATCAGTGTCTGCTTGACGGTAAGATCCTGGATCTTGGAGAGCTGCAAGGTCCGGGTGGTCTTCGAGATCAGGCCGACCTCCAGGCGCAGCTTGTCGCCTTCGATCACCAGTTTGGTCATCCGGCGGCGAATTTGCAGCCGCAGCGGCCCGAGGATCCACAGCACACCCACGCCGGCAGCCACCCATTCCAGGTATTCGCCCTTCCAGTAGTTGTTGCACACCAGCACGGCCACGAACGCGATCAGAAACCACACCGTGTAGGCGAATCGCACCCACTTCAGCGTTGGTCGGATCACCTGCTCGCTCATGAGAACCTCCTGCGGCTCCGCGGATTGCCGCGGCGCCCGAAGGTTCATTGTAGCGAAGCCCTTCCTGCGCACCCACCCCTAAATGCGCTATCGTGGTCAAAACTCCAAGAGGAGGAGAGATGACGACTTGGCCCGTTACGGGGATGCTGCTTCTCGCCAGCAGCGTCCTGCTGGCAGATTTCAGCTACCAGGAAACGTCCAGGGTCACCGGCGGCATGATGGCGGGAGCCATGAAAGTCGCGGCTGTCTTTTCCAAAGAGGCGCGCGAACCCATGCGCACCACCCACCTGCTCAAGGGCAACCGCATGGCGTTCATCAGACAGGGGGACGCCGACATCGTGGACCTGGACTGCGAGACCATCACCCACGTGGATTTCCGCAAGAAGACGTATTCGGTGATCACCTTTGCGGAATTGGCGCAATTCGTCAAAGAGGCGGAGGCGCGAATGGCGTCCGAACGGGGCAAGGACGCGGAGGTCTCCGTCCGTGCCTCGGTGGAGCCGACCGGCCAGACCAAGCCGATCGCCGGGGTTGAGGCGCGCCTGGTCCGCATCCGCGTGGAAATGGAGACAACCGACAAGAAGACCGGCAAGCGAAGCGGCCTCATGACTCTCAATTCGGAGCACTGGGTCGGCAACGTGCCCGGCTACGAGGAGGTCAAGAACTTTTACCGTCGCATGGCGCAGAAGCTCGCATGGATGCCCGGATCCAGCCCTCTGGCACCCGGCCGCGGCGAGGTCACGAAGGGCATGGCGGAGCTCCAAAAGCAGGCCGCTGCCCTCGATGGCCTAACGCTGTATCAGATCGCACGCATGGAGATGGCCGGAGAGCCCGGCGCCGGCGGCGAACCGACTGCGCAGCCGCGGCAATCGCAACCGCCCGCCGGGCAGCCTTCTGTGGGCGGCGCTTTGGGACGGCTGGGTGGACTGGGACGGCTCGGTCGCCTGGGAGGAAAGAAGGAATCGCCTGAACCACCGCCCGCGGCTGAAACCGGAGCGCCCGCACAACAAGGCTCTGCGGGGCTTTTGATGGAAATGATCACGGAAGCCGGCAACTTTTCCACTGCGCCGGTAGACCCTTCGCGCCTCGAAGTCCCTGCGGGATTCAAACAGGTGGAGAGCGATCTGAAGCGGATGGGACGGTAGCCGGCGCTTTGCCGGCCGGCTACCCTCGCCTCACTCCGCCATGAGCTTGGCCAACTTCTTGCGCGCACGCTTGCGGGCGAGCGCTTCCTTGGCGCGCCGCTTTTCACCAGGCTTCATATAGAAAGAGTGCTTCTTGATTTCCTTGATGATGTCTTCCTGTTGCACCTTTCGCTTGAAGCGCCGCAGCGCGCTCTCGATAGTCTCGCCTTCCTGAACGATAACTTCAGCCAAGCTTCTATCACCTCCTCCCCTGCGGCGAGGATGAAGGGCACGAGGCCCAAACCATTTCCATCATAACTTACGCGGGAGGCCTTCTGCCTGGCGCTAGCCGAGGAATTCCACCCGGTAATCCTCGATCACCGGATTGGCCAGCACGTCCTGCGCGATCTGTTCGATCTCGCGCTCGGCTTGCTCGCGTGAAACGCCTTCCGCGACGACGATGTCGAAATACTTGCCTTGCCGCACGTCGGCGATCGAGCTGTGCCCCATGCCGTTCAGCGCCCGGCAGATGGTCTGCCCTTGGGGATCCAGTACGGTCGGTTTCAGGGAAACGAAAACACGAAATTTCATGCCTAACCTATGATGACGCACCGCGATCAGGCTACGCGGGATCAGGCGTCAGGTTCAGGCCACGCGAAACTTGATGTCCCACAGCGCCATGTCAATGCCGCTCATGGCGTGAATGCCCAAGCCTCGCCGACCGCCGTAGATATTGGCGCGGTTCATCTTGTGCCAGATCTTCTCGGTTTCGAAAGGATCCTCCCCGAGCACGACCTGCGCCAGCCCGCAGGCGGTGGTGTGCGAGAACGGACCGTCAATGGCGCCCTTGGCCGCCATGGGGTTGGAGTCTACCTCCCCGATGCCCGTGATGCCGGCGTCCGTTTCCACTCGGACGATGAGAGCGTCCTGCCCGCTGTCGCATTGCTCCCGGACCTGTTCCTGTCGCAGATAAATGGTTTCTACCCGCGTGATCTTCATGGCCGTCCGATCTTAGCAGAGTCGTGATCTCCCCGGCGCCTTCCCGGCGCGCGCTAGAATGTCCGGTCATGGACGCACTGCTGCACTCGATCAGCTACGCCGGCACTTGGGGTCAGGCTTTCCTCACCGTCGAACAGTTCATTGCCAAGGCAGCCGAGCTGGGTTACGACGGCGTGCTGCTGGCGGCAAAACGCCCGCACGTCTCCCTGCTCGATTACGACCGCCGCGCCCGTACCCGCCTGCGGCGGCTCATCGAAAAGCACGGCCTTCGCCGCGTGGCCATCGCCGGCTACAACAACTTCACCGCTGACCTCGAACACCCCGACATCCCCACCCAGGAAATCCAGATCCAGTACGTGGTGGAGCTGGCGCGGCTGGCTGCCGATCTGGGCGGCGATCTGGTGCGCATCTTCACCGGCTACGAACACCCGGCAGCCGGATACGCCGCGCAGTGGAACATGGTGGTGGCGGCGATCAAGCAGTGCGCCCGCCGCGCTGCCCGCTTCGGTGTCACCATCGGCGTTCAGAATCACCACGATCTGGCCTGCGGGTGGGAGAGTTTGCGCGACCTGATCCAGGCGGTGGACGAGCCCAACTGCAAGGCCTTGTTCGACGCCTGGGCTCCGGCGCTTCAGGGCGCCGATATCGTGGCGGCGGCGCGCCAGATGGGCGCCATCACCGCGCACACGACCATCGCCAATTACCAGCGTCGCCCGCGTTATCGGCTGGACGCAGGCATGGTGAACTACGTCCCGCTTACGCCTTACGTGCTCGCCGTCCCCATTGACGAGGGTTTCATTGACTACCGCGCTTTCCTGAACGCCCTGCGCGAAGGCGGCTTCCAGGGCACCGTGGCCTATGAGATGTGCTCGCCGCTGGCCGGCGGCGGCAGCATGGAAAACCTGGACCGCTGCGCCCGCCGCTTCCTCGAGTTCATCCGCAGCGTGTGAGCGGCCGCGGTGTCCGGGTTTGTTGAGGCGTCCCTCTCGGCAAGTGCGTCAGGGTCGTCCGGGTCGGTTCGCTGCACGCTTGCCCTGGCGAATTCGGGGCCTTATGGCGAACGGCTTGCCTGCCGCTATTCCCCGCTAACCCCCGCCGACGGCGCTAAAGTCTCTCTGCCAGCAGGGCCCACCGAACGTAAATCTCTGGACTCAGCGACTCCGTGTTGACAACGCGGTAGAGCTGGAAGTGGAAGCAGGTTGAAAACCGCAATGTGATCCGCTCCAGCAAGCTCTCAGGCGAATAAAACCTCCCGTGCCGGTTACCCCACCCGGGCGCCAAGTGAACAACACACGATGAGTCAACGCGGAGTGGCTCAGAATAGGCGCGAGGGTCAACTTGAATCGCGTGATAGGAATTCAGGTAAAGCGGTACGACCACGACCTTGCCGCCGCCGCAAAGGACCCGAGAAAGCTCGGTGAAAAGGCGAATATCGGCGTCGCCTTCGAAATGTTCGAACGAGCAAGTGAGCGCGGCCTTGGATATGCTACCGGCTTCGAACGGCAGTGCGCAAGCATCCCCGCCTACATACCTGCCATGAACACCGGGAGAGAAGATGAGATCTTGTGCATAGGCTTCGCATCCCACGAGACCTTCGACGATCTCCGCCAGCGGAGAATTGCCTGCTGCGATATCGAGAAATCGGTCGTGTCGCACCGGTTGCAACAACTGAATGGCCAGGTAGTGCTCGAGGGACTTCTCGGGTAAATTGGTCGGAAAATATTCCGGCCAGCGCTCTTGGTACCGGGCGCGGTCCAAGTAACGGTGATAGTCCGCGGCGTCCACAACGAGTGGTCGGGTTGTGACGCCCAAGGCAGTGAGTTTGCGTTCGACCAAGCTCACGGTCTCTGGACGGGCTGCGTCAACTGGCCCGAGGCGGATGGGCGGTACCACCCAGTCGGCGGCTGTGTCGAGTGTCGTACGGGTTCGATCGCAGTTCATTGCTATGGTTTCAATCGGTGTTAGTGTACTGTAGCGCTGCCGCTCGTGTACGGGCCGAACTTGCTGGTAGCGGTTCACGCCGGACACCCAGGGGCCGCGGCCAGACCCGGTTAGATACGGGGCCAATGTCCGCATACCTGACGAATCCAGCGCCACTCCGAGGCGTGCTCCCAGAGCGTGTGAGGGTTTTCTCAAAAAACGCAGTCCAACTTATTACTCGCGTCTCTCTTTTTGAAGGGTTCACCGCGGTCGGGAGCAGGGCACCCGCGCAAGCCCCGGACCGCAAGCTGCCGCAGGAAACCTCACCGGCTACCCTACCGGGACTAGCCCGTGTCATCTGACCCGCTCGAGTCCCGCCGCCCTGTTGTGCCTGCCAAACGGTCGCTCCACCAGTGGCCGCTGATGGCTAATCTGGGAAACGAAAGCCGCCGGTTGCCCTCATCCAACGCACTATGCCGGTGGTGTTGGGCCGCGCACCGGCCTTCCCGCCCGGTGTGGCATTTCCATCGGCTCCAGCCACTCATCAATCCCGGTGCGCTGACAGCGTGATCTTCTCCGACGGTGTTGCCGCAAGGCACGAGGCTCCCAGCGGGTTAACGTCAGCCGCTGCCTGACACTCAGCCTAGACGAAGATGGCGCCCGGAATCTGCCCGCTGGCTTTAGCTCGGCGGTGCTGCCGCGCGCTGCCACAGGTTGGCAGGCAATGGGGGCGATCTGAAAGACCCCTGTTCTCCGCACGCCAAGGGCCGAACGCCGGCTGGTCGGTCCGTTCCGCCTTGCGCCCGGGTGGTTGAGAATGTGCTCGCGGCTGAACCCTTGGCCGTCGCTTTGGTTGGTAACGAGGTACCGCCCCGTCTCAAAAGCTGTACCGCAGCGTCAGGGTCGCGTGTGAGTTGCGGCGGTACTGGCCGAGGAAATCCGTCGGCGCGCCGCGAATCAGCGTGAAGGCCGCCGTGGCGCGCCAGTGCTGCCCCAGCGCCTGCGAGTACTCGAGCTTGAGCCACAAACCGTCGCCATTCCGCCGCACTGCTCCCTCTGCGGCGACGCTCCGGTTGGCGTCAATCGTATACGACGCGCGGCCCAGGAACGCTTCGGTCAGGCCACGATCCGGCGCGAAACCGGGCACGGCTCGCCGGCGGGTAACCGCCTCGCCGGCGTATCCTCCCACGAAAACCCACTCGCCCGCCTGCCGCTCGGCCTGCACCACATACAGCACGTACTCATCCGTCTGTCGCGCAGGCGCGCCAAACCACGCTGCCTCCCCCTTCAGCGTTACCGGCCCCAGCGGAACCGCCGCATCCGCTCCCCACATCCGCAGCTTGGGGTAGAAACGCCGCGCCTCGATCCGCACCGGAAATTCGGCCGACACCGGCCGCACCTCGAACGACGGCAGGTGGTTATAGCCCTCGTAAAAGGTAAGGGAAGCCTCCCATCCCGATCCGACGTGATTCCACCGCGCCCCGAATTGCCCTCCACCGGGCCAGCGCGGCGCCTCCTCGCGTACTTGCGACCACTGCGGCAGCGCCGCCCAGCGTTGATTGAGCAAGGGCACACGGCTCGGCGTCAGACGCGGCGCCCAGACCATCTCCACCGTATCCCCGTGCGCGCCCACGGACACGCGCGCCGCGGTCACGGCCAGAAACTCGTTGTCCACTACGGCGAGAAAATCGCGCGGGGCGAAACGGTCCGTGGGGTTCAGGATGTCCGCCTTGCCCCACCGGATGAATTGTTTGCCCAGCTCAAGCGTCACGCCCGGGCGCTCCCAGGCGACGCTGGCTCGCCGCACAGCGAAGGCCGGGCGCTGCCGTTCACGGTCCTGCCAGCTCAATCCCCAGCGCCGCTCAGTCTGGTGATGCGTGTCGGTGCGCGCATCCAGGCCTCCCGCTACGCGCCAGCCGCTGCTGATCCGGTATGTCGCTTCGTAGCGCAGCAGCGCAGACGCCACCACCCGCCCGCGATCGTTCGGCGCCGTCTGGGGGAATACCGCCGTCCGCAGCTCCAGGAATCCGCGCTGGCTGAAATCCTGCGCCGCCAGAGTCAGCCCGAACACCAACGCCAGCGCCGCCCGCATCAAAACTCCCGCCGCAAGGCCTGCAAGGTAAAGTCGCTTTCCTTCATGGGCACGTTGTACTCGAGCTTTTCCAGGCGCAGGATCGTGCGGCTGTTGCGGCGCAGATCCTGCATCTCGATCAGCCGCGGAGTCCAGATGCCCTGCACGTTGTGAACCTCGCGATAATTCGCCCGCCGCACCAGCTCCTCGCGCACATAGTTTTCGATCCGCGCGAAGGTATAGTTTTCCTTGCGGATCCACAGGATCGAATGAGTGTACTGCGATGCGCGCGTTTTGCGCGGTCGCGATTCGATTTTCCAGCACGCCGCGCCCTCGATCGTTTCTTCGCCCAGCAGGCGGTAATCGTACTGGTTGACGTCCCGCTCCTCCAGATCTTCGAAACTGAAGTCCGTCCCGAAAAATCGTGTGGAGCGGTCCTGCAAGGCAATGCGGCGTTCGCGTTGCGTGGCCGGCGTCCACATCCACTGGTCGGAAGCCCGCTGGGGGTGATTCAGGATGAGCAGCGCCACTCCGCGGACCTCGGCCGGCTCGGTGAAACGGATGATCGCCTTGCTGTTGCCGTGCGAACCCAGCCGCCGGTAGACCCACCGCTTCAGGCTCTTGCGTCCGCGCGCATCTATTACCTCCAGCGTCCCTTCGTAACGTTCCGAATCCGCGCGCGACCGCCGTTGCGCCTCTTCCACAATCTGCCGCGCATCCTGCGCAAAAAGGCTTGCCGCCAGCAGCAACGTCGCCGCTTTACTCATACTCCAGAGCCTCCACCAGCGAGCCTCGCACGGCGGTTTCCGCCGGCCACAGGCTCGCTCCGAACGCTGCACCCAGAATCACCGGCGCCAGCCACGCCGCCAAAGGCAATGGAAATACGTAATCCAGGCTGAGGCCGGCCAGATCCCGCCGCGTCATTTCAAGCGAGTAGTACAGACTGATCGCGCCCAGCCCCAGACCGAGCACCAGACCGATCACGCCGATCGCCACTGCCTCCATCCAGATGGTATGCCGCACTTGCTGCTTCAAGCCACCCACCGCTTGCAGGATCCCCAGTTCGCGTCGCCGATCCGTGATGGATACGGTGAGCGTGTTCACGATGCCCAGCACAGCCACCAGAATGGCCACCGCGATCTGGTTGTAGGTCATCGAAAACCATTGATCGGCCAGCCGGAAAATGTAGCGCCGCACTTCCTGGTTGCCGAGGACGAACAATCGTCGCCCCCGCGCGCAGCGCTCCAGGATCTGCCGCCTGACCTCTGCGGCCGAGGCGCCCGGCGCCAGATAGACGCGAATCACGTTGACCGAATCGTCCGCCCACCACTGCCGGTAGAGCGAACGATCAATCAGCAGCGTGCCCTGTTGATCGGAGTAGTCGCGCGTGATGCCGGCAATGGGCAGGCGCAACAAGCCCTTGGGTGCGGGCAGCTCCACCACGTCGCCCAGGCGCAGGCCGCGCAGGCGCGCGAAGCTTTCCGAAACGATCGTCGCCTGACCGGCCGCCGTGCGCCGGTACATATCGTCCAGATCGCCCTCCAGGGGCCGCCTTCGCACCGTCTGGGCGAGCTTGCCTGCTTCGGCCGCCACCAGCAACACGGGCGTTCCGCGATAAGGTATCCGCGCGCTGCGCACCAATTGCACCTGCCGCACGCCGGGAATCCGCTCGATTTCCGATCCCACCTCCGCCGGCATCACGTAAGTGCGATTGGCGATCTCCGCGTTGGGCGTGACGAAAAGATCCGGATTCAGCGTGGTGTTGACCCATTCGATCAGCGAATTGTAGATGGACCGCGCCACGCCGCCGAATCCGATGACCATGGCCAGCGAAAGCATCAACGCCGCCACGGTGGCCGAGGTGCGCCGGGGCGCCTGGATCAGGCTGTCCGCCGCAAGCGCGCCTTCCACCGGACGCAGCCACGCCAGCAAAGGCCGCAACGCACGCGCCAGCCACAGCGCCAGCGTCGGCGTCATGAGCAATGCCGCGAGAATGGCCAGAATGTAGCCGGTGTAAAAGAGGACCAAGGACCGCCCCAGCAAGAGGAAGATGACTGCCGCGGCGGCCGCCCCCGCCGACAACCACCACCGCGCCCGCGTTTCCCCCGCCGAGAGCACCTGATACTTGCCTTTCTGCAAGGCGCGGACGGGATCCACTCGCGCCGCGTTGGCGGCGGGAATCCACGCCGCGATCAGACTGACGACGATGCCCAATCCCGCGCTGGCCGCGAGCAGTCCCGGCTCCGCAGGCGCCGTTTGCACGTTTTGCACGACGCCGTAGACCTCCTGAAGCAGTCGCGCCACGTAGCCTGCGATCCAGCGCGCCATCAGCCAGCCTGCCATCGCTCCGGCCACGGAGCCGAGGCTCCCTGCCACCGCCGCTTCGCCCAGGAACAGCGCCCGGATCCTGCCGCGCGTCGCGCCAAGAGCGCGCAGAATGCCGATTTCCGTGCGGCGCTGGGTCACGGCAATGGCGAAGGAGTTGTAAATGATGAACACGCCCACCAGCATGGCGAACAGGCTGGTGATGTTCAGCGTGAGCGAGAAACTGCGCAGGATCGCCTCGAAATGCCGCCCTCGCGCCGCTGGCGGCTCCACTTCGAAACCCGGCCCCAGCGCTTCGCGCAACGCTCGTTGTCCCTCGGCGAGACTCACGCCTTCTTGCAATGCGACATCAATCCGGTCGAACCTCCGGCCTCGCCCCAGCACGTACTGGAGCGCGTAGATGTCCATCACCGCCAGGTTGCCGCCGAATGCCTGCGAGAGGCCGCCGGACCGCATGATGCCTCGCACGGTGAACCACCGGATCCCTTGCGCCGTGCCCAGCGGAATGCGGCTGCCGATGCCGAGTCCGTTGCGCTGGGCGAATTCGCGCGTAACCATGATCGAATCCGGCTGCGCCAGGAACACCAGCGGATCTTCGATGATCGCTTCCTCGCCGCTTTCCAGGTCGTAATCGCGCAGGCTGCGATCGCCCGTCATGTCCACGCCGATCACCAGCAGGTAACCCTGGCCCGGCAAGCCGGTGTCCAGCGCTGCCTCGATCACGGGCGCGGCTGCGCGAACCTGCGGCACCGCCTGGACTCGCTCCAGCACTTCTTCCGGGAATCCCAAATCCCCCGCATGGACCTGAAGTTCGGTTCGTCCTGCGATCCCGTCCACGGTCCGGTGGAAGCTCGCCAGGACGGCGCGGTTGGCCAGCCGCATGGCCACCAAAACCGCCACGCCCAGCGCCACTCCCGCTACGGTCAGAGCCCAGCGCAGCTTGTGCCGCTTCAGGTACGCCCAGCTCAGTCGCGCAAGCAGCATGGTCTACGGCGCGCCGGCTGCGGAATCCGCCACGATCTGCCCGTCGCGCAGCGTAAGGGTGCGGGCGCAGCTCGCCGCCACCTGCGCATCGTGGGTGACGATCAATAGCGTGGTCCCCAGCCGTTCGTGCAACTCGTGGAGCAACGCAAGAATCTCGCCTCCCGTCCGGCTGTCCAGATTCCCGGTGGGCTCGTCCGCCAGCAGGATCGGCGGATGCGCAGCCAGCGCCCGGGCGATCGCCACCCGCTGGCGCTCGCCGCCGGAAAGTTCGTCGGGCAGATGATCGAGTCGCCCGCTCAGTCCCACCAGGCCGAGCAACTCGCGCGCCCTCTGCTGCGCCTGTCGCCGATCCCAGCCCGCAAGATGCAGCGGCAACGCGACGTTCTCCACGCAGGTCAGCGTGGGCAGCAGATGGAAGAACTGGAACACGAAACCGATCTTCTCGCGCCGCAGCCGGGTGAGCTCGTCATCATCGAGCTCGCCCAGCGAGCGGCCTTCGATGACGATTTCGCCCTGGCTCGGGCGATCCAGACCGCCGATCAGATTCAGCAGGGTGGATTTGCCGGATCCCGAAGGACCGACGATCGCAACCGTCTCGCCCCGACCGATCCGGAAGCTAACGTCGCGCAGCGCGACCACCTCGCGCCGACCGTTGGAGTAGACCTTCCAGACCCGCCTCAGCTCGATCAAATTTCTATCATGGCATGCAGCCTTGCCCGCTAACTGCCCGACTATAATCGTTACGTGTTCTGGCCACGCTGGCTTCAGGATGAGAAGCTGTTCTGGCGCGTAACGCAGCCGGCTTTGGTTTTTTTGGCCGCCCTGGCGCTGACTCTGCTGTTGCGGCGGTTGCTGCTGGCCAGGCTCCGCTGTCGCGCGAGGTCCAGCTCGTACGCCGCGGTTTTCCTGGATACGATCCGGCTGCCCTCGCTGCTGTGGTGCCTGGCGGCCGCCATCGCGCTCTCCTTGCAATTCGTGGAGCTGCCGCCCCGCAAGCTTCATCTGGCCACGGACGCAATTGCCGTATTCATCATCGTCAGCCTCAGCCTGGTGGGCGCTTCCGTGGCCGTGCGTTTCATCACTGCGTACGGGGAGCGCCAGGGCATGCCGCTGGCCATGGCGGGCCTGACGCGCACCCTGACCCGCCTGGCGGTGCTCGCCACCGGACTGCTGGTCCTGCTGGCTTACCTGAAGATCTCCATAACGCCCATGCTGACGGCGCTGGGCATCGGCGGCCTCGCCGTCGCGCTGGCCCTCCAGGACACGCTGGCCAACTTCTTCGCCGGTTTGCACATCCTGGTCGAGCGCCCCATTTTCGTCGGCGATTTCATCCGCCTTGAAAGTGGCCAGGAGGGCGTGGTGACCGACATCGGGTGGCGCACCACACGCATTTGCACGCTGAGCTCCAACATGGTGGTGGTGCCCAACACCAAGATCACCTCGGGCACGCTGTTAAACTACAGTCTGCCCCAGCCGGCGGGGACAGCCGATTTGCCCATCATGCTGGCGCACGAGGCGGATGCGGAACGCGCCGCCGCCATCGCGCGCGAAGAAGCGCTCCAGGTGGACGGCGTGGACCCGGAGTTCACCCCGCTGGTGTTTTGCGACCCGGGCGTCCTCCCTACTCACCTGCAATTGAAGCTGATCGTCCGCCTGCTGGACCAGACGCAACGCGGCCGCATCCTTTCCGACATCCGCTGGCGCCTGTTGCGGCGTTATCGCGAGGAAGGCATCCCGCTGCCGCGAATCGAGCTGGTGAAAAGCTGGCAGGAGATCCCGCAGGCTTGACGGTCAGTCTCGCAGGCTGCCCAGCACCTTGTCCACCGCCTCCAGTGTCTCCACCACGTCCTGCTCGGTGTGAACTGCCGAGACGTACATTCGACCGTCCGGAAGCGCGTACACGCCGTGCTCGAGCGCGCGCAGCAGGAAGGTCGCCAGTCGCTCGCGATCGTCTTCCAGCGTGTCGCGATAGTCGCGCAGTTCGCTGCGCGCGGTGAAGTGCATGGCAAAGGCGGCGCCGAAGCCGCAGACCTGTAGCGGAACACCGTGGCGGCGCGCACTCTCCCGAATGCCCTCCATCAGCTTCTGGCCTGTACGGTTCGCACGCGCCAGCGCCGCGCCGCCGTCGCGTTCCAGCTCGGTGAGCGTCGCCCGCGCGCAGGCCAGCGAGATCGGGTTGCCGTTGAACGTGCCTCCGAACGCCACGCCGCCCGTGAACATGAGTTCCATGATCTCCCGTCGCCCGGCGACCGCACTCAAGGGCGGCCCGCCTCCCAGCGCTTTGCCGAATGTGGCCAGATCCGGCGTCACTCCGTAATGCCCTTGAGCGCCGCCGAGCGCCATGCGGAAGCCCGTGATGATTTCGTCGAAAATGAGCAGCGCGCCGTGGCTCTCCGTCAGCCGCCGGAGTCCTTCCAGGTAGCCGGGCAGGGGCAGCAGGCAACCGCTGTTGCACAGCACCGGCTCCAGAATGACGGCGGCGATTTCCCGGCCGCGTTCCGCGAACAGGCGCTCGACGATTTCCAGGCGGTTCCACGGAGCGACCAGAACGTTCTCGACGACGTTGGCCACTTGCCCGCGAGACTCCAACACCGCGTGCGGTTTCTCTAGCGGTCCGACCTCGTCCGCGCGCGGGTGGTGGCTGATGAGCACCGAATCCATCCAGCCGTGATAATGGCCCTCGAATTTCAGAATGAGGTTGCGTCCCGTGGCCGCCCGCGCCAGTCGCAGCGCGAGCTGCACCGCTTCGCTGCCGCTGGAGGTGAACGCCACCCGCTCGGCGCAGGGGACCAACCGCTGGATCTTCTCCGCGACCTCGTATTCCAGCTCATGCTGCGCCCCCAGGATGTGCGGACGGTCGGCCTGCCGTCGCAGCGCCTCCACCAACGCCGGATGACGATGCCCGAGAATCAGCGGCCCCCACGCCAGCGTGTAGTCAATGTAACGGTTGCCGTCCACATCCGTCATCCGGCTGCCCGAAGCGTCCGCGAAATAGAGCGGAACCGGGAACTTCGCGCGGAATGGACTGGAAACGCCGCCCGCCAGCGAACGGCGCGCGCGTTCCAGCAGGGAACGGGAACGAGCCCAGCGATCAGCCGGTGCGCAAGCTTCCATGCTTTCCAAGCTAACGCGACTGACGGCTCTCAGGCAGGGTACTTGCCGCTGATGTAATCGCTGAGGTGCTGGATGGTCTGCGCCTGCGCAGAAATGATGGCCTTCACCAGATCCCCGATGGAAATCATGCCCACCACGCGGTCGCCTTCCATCACTGGCAGATGGCGCACGCGCCGCTCGGTCATGATGCGCATGCACTCGTCCACCGTGTGATCGGGCGTCACCGTGATCAACGGGCTGGACATGATTTCGCGCACCCGCGTCTCTTTGGAGGAGCGGCCCATCAGGATCACCTTGCGCGCGTAATCGCGTTCCGAGACGATGCCCACGGGTCGGCCCTCTTCACAAATCAGAACGGCGCCGATCCGTTTTTCGGCCATCAGGGCGATCGCCTCGTACACGGTTGCGTCGGGCGGCAGCCACCAGACTTCGCTTCCCTTGCTCCGGAGCAGATTGCGGATGGTTTCGGTCATGGCAGTCCCAGTCGCGTGTAACCTACTTTTTCAAAGCCGGCGTGCGCTGTCAAGTCCGCCTCTGGTGACGTCGGCCCGACTCGGGAAATTGGCGCCTGTCGGCGCCCTGCGCCTGATGGTACCATGTGAGGTCCGAAGCCCACTAGCCAGAGGTCGCCCATGACGAGACTGTTACGCAACCTGGTCGTTCTGCTCGCTGCTGCGCTGGCGGTCGCGCAAGTTCGCGACCCGCTTCCGGTGCCCGATCTGCCGGGTTACCAAACTTTGAAGTGCGATTTCCACATGCATACCGTGTTCTCGGACGGGCAGGTCTGGCCCCCCGTGCGAGTCATGGAAGCCTGGCGCGATGGCCTGGATTGCGTCGCGATCAGCGATCACATTGATTATCAGCCCCACAAGGAGGATGTACGCGTCGAGCCGGCGCGTTCGTATGCCCTGGCCCGCGCCCAAGCCGAGCAGCTAGGCATCCTTCTGGTGCCTGCCTTCGAAATCGCGCGCGGGGACATCCACTTCAACATCCTGTTCGTAACGGACTTCAATGCTTACCGCGGCCTGGACCAGCAGGCTGCCCTCCGCGTCGCGCGCCAGCAAAACGCATTCGTCTTCTGGAACCACCCCGGCTGGCGACGTCCCAAGGCCGAGTGGCTGCCGGTGGTGGACGAGTATTACCGGGAAAAGTTGTTCCAAGGCATGGAGCTGGTGAACGGTACGACGTTTTACCCCGAAGCCTTTCCCTGGATCGAAGAAAAGAAGCTGACCATCATGGCCAACACCGATGTTCACGGGCTGACCGCCTGGGAATATCCCAACCGCACGCGGCCCGTCACGCTGGTATTTGTCAGCCGTCGGGATCTGGATGGCCTCAAGGAAGCCTTGCTGGCGCGGCGTACGGTGGGCTGGCAGGGCGACAATCTTTGGGGCGCCGAGGCTCATCTAACCGCCTTGTTCCAGGCGGCGGTCAAAAGCGAAGGGCCGGAACTGCGCGCACGTCCCGGGGCCACCGTGCCTCTGCGGTTGCGCAATGATTCGGCCCTGCCTTTCCGTGTCGAAGTGCGGGATTCAGGCAGCTGGCTGCGGGGTGTTCGCCCGGTGGAGCTGCGTGGTCAGAGCGTCGCAGGCTTGCCCCTGACGGTGGCCAAAGAGGCTCCTGCCGGCAACCACAACGTGGATCTGCAAGTGGAAGTCACCAACTGCCACACGGCGCCGGGCAAGCATCTCGTCTTGCGCTTGCCGGTTCGGATCACCGTGACTCGTTGAAGGGCTGAGGCTGCTTCCGGCGGCCTGCGCCGCCCCTCGGCTATACTGTAGGCTACAGGAGTTTCCCAGGTTCTATGTTTGACCTGTTCCGGAGCCGCGCCCGTCTCGTGCGTTTTGGCCTGGGCGCGCTGCTAATGCTCGTCGCCATTTCCATGGTCGTCACTTTGATCCCGGGCTGGGGCAGCATCCCATCCGAGCGCGATCAGCCCGTGGCTGAGATTGGTGACGAAGTCCTGACCCAGCGCGAGGTTCACCAGCAAATCCAGGCCGCCATGCGCAATCAGGCCTTCCCGCGCGAGATGGCCTACGTGTACGTGCCGCAAATCGTGGACCAGATGATCACCGACCGTATCCTGGCTTACGAAGCCCAGCGCCTGGGTTTCCGCGTCACCGAGGCCGACGTGGCCCAGACCATCCGCTCCATCTTCCCCCAGCTTTACCAGGACGGCAAGTTCATCGGCCGCGAGTTTTACGCCAACTTCCTTGCGCAACAAAACATGACCATCGAGCAGTTCGAGGCCAACGTACGCAAGCAGATGTTGCTGACCCGCTTGCAGAACCTGGCCGCGGAAGGGGCCATCGTGACACCCCAGGAGGTCGAGCGCGAGTATCGTCGTCGCTTTCAGCGCGTCAAGCTCGAGTACATCGTGATCCCGGGCAGCAAGCTTCGCTCCGAGGTCAAAGTGACGCCCGAGGAAATCCGGAATTTTTTCAACCAGAATCGGGCCCTGTTTCAGGTTCCGGAAAAGCGCAGCTTCGATCTGTTGCTGATTGATGAAAACAAAGTGGGCGAGCGCATCCAGGTTCCCGAGGCCGAGCTGCGCAGCGCTTACCAGCAGCGCCAGGAGCAGTACCGCACGCCGGAGCGCGTGCACGTGCGGCACATCCTTCTGAAAACCACGGACAAGCCCAAGGAAGAGATTCCGAAGATCCGCGCGCGCGCTGAGGAACTGCTCAAGCAGATCCGGGCCGGGGCTGATTTCGCCGAGCTGGCCAGGAAGAATTCCGAGGATCCCGGCTCCGCCGAGAAGGGCGGCGATCTGGGCTGGATCGTGCGCGGGCAAACTGTGCCGGCCTTCGAGAATACCGCGTTCTCCCTCAAACCGAAGGAAATTTCCGATATCGTCACCACCGAGTACGGCTTCCACATCATCCAGGTGCTCGAGAAGGAGCCGGCGCGGCTGAAGCCGTTCGAAGAGGTCAAGGCCGAGCTGGCCCGCGACCTCAAGCGGCAGCGCGTCTTCGAACTCATGCAGAACCTGGCCGATCAGGCAGTGGCCGAGTTGAACAAGACGCCTATGCAAGCGGCCGAGATCGCGTCGCGCCTGAACGTGCCCTTGATCCGGGTGGAAAAAGCGGCCGCCAACGATCCCATTCCGGGCCTGCCTGTGGGCGCCGAGCAGGTTCATCAGGCGCTGACCGGGCTCCAGAAGGGACGCGTCACGCCGCCCATCCAGATCGAAAACAACAAGCTGGTGATCGCAGTCTTGCGCGAGGTTTTCCCGGCCCGTCCGGCTGAGCTGGCCGAGGTCGAGGACCGAGTGCGCGAGCAGTTGGTGGCGCGGAAAGTTCAGGAGTTGCTGGAGACACGGACGCGCCAGGTGCTCGAACAGGTACGCGCTGCGGGCGGCGACTTGCGCAAAGTGGCCCAGGCTACCGGCTTCCAGCTCAAAACCACGCAGGAGTTCGGTCCGGACGGCGCTGCTGACGGCATCGGCCCTGCCACCACCGTCATCGAGGCCTTCGTCAAGCCCGTGGGCGAGATCTTCGGGCCGGTGGTGGTGGGGGACCAGCGGTTTATCTGCAAGGTCGTCGCGCGCACCGAGGCCGACATGAGCAAGTTCGCCGAAGAGCGTTCCAATATCCTGAACGCCCTGAAGTCCCGCAAGGCCCGCGAACGCAGCGAACTCTTCGTTGACTCCATCCGCACGCGCCTGGTGCGGGAAGGCAAAGTCAAGATCCACGAGGATGTGATCCGCCGGATCGCTTCCGCGTACGCGAGCTGAAGGGGCAGGGGTAACGCGGCGGGAGCGATGCTCGAAGCGCTGATTGATTTCCTCCGCACCCTGACTACTCCCGAGCGGCTCATCAAGCTGCTGACTACTGTCTTCACGGGATGGCTGGGATATGCCCTGCTATTCGGCGTGGTGTTCGCCGAAACCGGCCTGCTCACCGGCTTCTTTCTGCCCGGCGACTCGTTTCTGTTCACCGTGGGCGTGGTGGCCGGCGCCGGGCAGTTGCGCCTGGAGTGGGTGTGGGCCGTATTGATGACAGCGGGCATCCTGGGTGATTCCACCGGTTACTGGCTGGGGCGGCGCACGGGTCCGATGATCTTCCGGCGCCCGGATTCACGTTTCTTCAAGCGCGAGCACCTGATCCGCTCGCAGCAGTTTTACGAAAAATACGGCGGCAGGACGATTGTTTTGGCGAAGTTCCTCCCCATCCTGCGCACGTTTGTGCCCTTCCTGGCCGGCGTCTCCCGCATGCGGTACCCGCGCTTCGTAGCGTTCAGCGTCTGTGGCGTCGTCGGCTGGGTCGCAACGATCACGACGCTCGGCTATACGCTGGGCGGCGTGCCCTTTGTGCGCCGGCATTTCGACAAGGTCATCCTGGTCATCATCGTGCTGTCCCTGATCCCGGTGATCTCGGAATCCTTGCGCGCCCGGCGACGTAAAGACGCGCCGGAGCCGGTCAGTACCCCTGCGGGCAGGCGGGACTCCTGACGGGTTTCAGCGCGCGTACAGCGGCGCGATAGCCACCAGCCCCAGCCCGATGGCGAACAGGGCTAGCATCAGTCCCAGCAGCAGCTTGACCGTGCCCGTGGCCCCGCGAAATTCCTTCCAGACCAGCAATCCCCAGAGCGCACTGATCAGCGTGGCGCCCTGGCCCATCGCATAGCTGATCGCCGGACCAACCTGCACTTCGCGCGGAGCGCTGGCCGCCACGAAATTGGAGATCGTCCCTGTGGCCCAGATCACGCCTCCCGTCCACCCGAGCAAGTGCTGGCGAAATGTGCCTTTGAAGTAATCCGTGATTTCCACAGGTTTGCCTTCGACGGGCACGTTCATGAAAAACAGGTTGAAGACGAAGGTAGAAGAGAAGACCCCCAGGGCAAAGATGAACGCGATGGCGTATGGGCCGAGTCCCCAGTCACCTTGCTTGCCGAGCTCGACCAGCGGGTAGAAGGACCCCATCAGTACGCCGCTGGCCAGGCTCAACGCGATCCCTTTCCAGCTCGTCCTGGGGGCGGTGCTGTGCGTCTGGCCGGCTTTGGTCTTCTCCTTTGCCTGCTGGATCCCGTGCGTGCGGTAGGCAATGGCGTCCACCACGATGGCCCCCACGACGATGGCCACCCCGGTGAACAACAGGGTGGGATTGCCTTGGGGATTGATTACGTAGTTCCAGATGACGCCGATGACCAGGGCCAGCCCGATGCCCACCGGGAAGGCCACGGCCAGACCGGCCACGGCGATCGCGGCGACCAATAACATGTTGGCCAGATTGAAGACCACGCCACCGGCGAAGCCGTACGCCATGTTGCGCTTGCCCGCCCGCATCAGGTCGTCCAGAAACAGGAAGCCGTCATACCCCAGCGTGCCGAAGGTGAAGGCCGCGATCGTGGCCGCTATCAGCACGCCCAGCGCGTAGTCGAAGTAGTAAAGTTCGAATCGCCATTTGCCGGCCAGCTTGTAGGTGTTGGCCCAGGACCCCCAGCAGAGCATGGAGAGGATGGTCAGCAGGAGCGCGCTCGTGTACGTTTCGGGGAGAACCATTCGTTGCCTCGCGAAATGCCGAGATTACACTGGGGCGCCGGCTTCGGTCAAGCTCGTCCCGTCCCGGCCAGCCGCACGGTATGCCATGCTGTGGGCATGACGCAGCTCACCCGACGCGACTGGTTCCGTAGCGTTCCCGCTCTGGCCGTTCCCGCTGTAGCCGCCGGCGCGCCCACCATCCGCGGCCTGCACATGAGCGCGCCCCGGCCCGAGGACATCGAGCTGGCCGAGCGGTTCATCCGCGAAGCCTTGCCGAAGGAAGGGGTCAACGTTCTCGTGCTCGAGTTCGGCTATCGTTACCGTTTCACGCGCCGGCCCGAGATCCGCGAGGAGGGCGCCCTGAATCCTGAGGAAGTTGCCCGGCTGGTTCGTGCCTGTCGCGACATCGGCGTGCGCCTCATCCCGCAGATCAACTGCCTGGGCCATCAGTCCTGGAGGAAAAACACCTTCGCCCTGCTCCGGGCGCATCCCGAGTTCGATGAAACCCCGGGCAAGTATCCCGACAACGAAGGAATTTACTGCCGCAGTTACTGCCCGCTGCACCCGGAAGTTCACGCGGTAGTCTTTGACTTGATAGACGAGCTGGCCGAAGCCTGCGGCGCCGATGCCTTCCACGTCGGCATGGACGAAGTTTTCCTGATCGGCGAACCGGAGTGCCCGCGCTGTCGCGGTCGCAACAAGGCGGAGTTATTCGCGGGCGAGGTCAGGGTGCTGCGCGATCACCTCGCGGCGAAGGGCCGCCAGATGTGGATGTGGGGCGATCGTTTTCTCGATGGCGTGCGGACCGGGCTGGGCAAGTGGGAAGCCAGTATGAATGACACACACCCCGCCGTCGCCCTGGTCCCGCGCGACATCGTAATCTGCGACTGGCACTACGAAAAGGCCCCGCCTACGCCCGCCTGGTTCGCCACCGAGGGTTTTCCCGTGGTCTGCTCGCCCTGGCGCAAGCCGGAGGTGGCGCTGGCCCAGTGGGAGCTGGTACAGCACGTGCGCCGCAACGCGCCCGATGCCATCGCTGCGCGGATGCTGGGCATGCTGCAAACCACCTGGTGCGGTTTCGGCGATTTTGCCCGGTCTTACTTCGGCGAGCCTGTCGCCAATCCCCGCGCCCAGGAAGCCGTGGCCTGTTTCCGCACGCTGTTCGAGCAGTTGCGGCGTTCCGGGTGAGGTCGCCGCGGCCCGGGCACGGAACGGCTGGCGCGCGACGCTTGGACTTGACCTGCTGGTGGGGCCTGCAGTATTATTCCCTAGGCCGCTGGAGCGTCAGCGGCCAGGTGGCGAGTGCCTGTGACCTCTGACAGCCTCACAAGGAGCCGTCGTTTTGGGGCTGGCCGAGGCCAGGGAAGGTTCGAAAATTTCGGACAGTTCAAAAGGGGGGACTCATGAAGGCATCGAAACCGCAAGCCAAGCCAAGCGTGTGGCTTCTTCTGTTGATGGTGCTCGCCGGGCAGGCGTGGCCGCAGGCCAGCACCTCGAGCGTGAACGGGACGGTGCGGGACCAGACGGGCGCCGTGATCCCGTCCGCCACCGTGACGCTCACCAACACCGCAACCAATGTGACCGCGAAAACCAGCACCAACGAAGTCGGCTTCTACCTGTTTACGGGCGTGGTGCCCGGAACCTACCGGCTGCAGGTGGAGGCGCCCGGTTTCCAGAAGTTCGAAGGCACACTCACCGTGCAAGTCCAGCAGACGGCCACAGTCAATGTGACTTTGGCCGTGGGTCAGACGACCACCGAAGTCTCGGTGCAGGACGTGACCCCCATGCTGGTGACCGACAGTCCTTCTTTGGGTCACACCCTGGAACGGAGCCGCATCGAACAGTTGCCCATTAACGGGCGAGCGCTGACCTCGCTCCTGCAAACCGTTCCCGGGATGGAGGGCACGCGTGCCTTCGGAATGCGGGACTTCTCATTCGAGATGGTCCTGGATGGCGCCCCGCTGGCCGATCGCTATTCCTGGCATACGGTGACTCCCCGGCAGCCGGGGCTGGACTCGGTTCAGGAGTTCCGCGTGGAAAACAACGCTTCCTCGGCCAAATTCGCGCGCCCTACGACGATCGTGGTCACTACCCGAAGCGGAACCAACCAGCTCCACGGCTCGCTTTTCGAAACCAACCGCAACAGCGGCTACGGCGTCGCCCGCCGCAGGCAGGATTTCTGGAAGAAGGCTTCGTTTTTGAACCGGAATGAGTTCGGCTACACAGCGGGCGGACCCGTGGTTTTGCCAAAGCTTTACGACGGCAGGAACAAAACGTTCTGGTTCACTTCCACCGAATGGTACCGCGAGATCTCCAGCGTGACGCTTCAGGCCTCGCTGCCCACCCAGGCAATGCGCGAGGGCAACCTGGCGGGCCTCACGAATGCCGCGGGCAATCCTATCACCATTTATGATCCCTGGACCACGGACTCAGTCACTTGGTCTCGCCTGCCGTTCCCCAACAACCAGTTGCCCAAGAGCAGGCAAAGCCCGCTCTCCAAGTATCTGCTCCAGTACACGCCCTTGCCTACACACCCCGAGGTCAACGGCTTTGCCGCCCCGAATTATACCGGCTCGTGGTCGCCGTTCAATTATCAGTGGACGACTTCGACGCGCGTGGATCATCGCCTCAGCGACAGCGATTCGGTCTACTTCCGCTTTACGAAAGGCAAATACGACCGCATGAGCCAGTTCTACGGCATCCCCTCAACCAACTGGGAGAAAGTGCCCGGCAACACCCAAAGGACGGTAGCCCCGAACTGGAGCTTTGCTTTCTCGCACGTTCGCACTTTCTCGCCGACTTTCTTCAATGAGCTGCTGATTTCGGGCACGCGAACCCGGCACGACGTGGCCACCGGTGATCCCACCCGCAACTACAACGAAGAACTGAAGCTCCCCAATCCCTTCAACGCCAAACAATGGCCGGGCCTTTACGACCTCGCCTTCAACGGCAGCTACATGTTCGAGACCCAAAACAGCAACGGTTTCTATGCCTTTTATGGCATCGTGGACGACAACGCCACCAAGATCCTGGGCCGGCATGAGCTTCAGTTCGGTTTTCACTTCCGGTTCGACCGGATGAACTTGCTGCCCCAGCAACAGCAGACCGCGGGCAGCTTCAGTTGGAACTCTTTGGGAACTTCCTTGTACGACCCGAACTCGTCGCGGACCAATCCGCTGCCCCTTCCTTTCACCGGCGATCAGTTCGCGAATTTCTACCTGGGAATTGGCCGGTACAACAATCAGTTGAATCGCGGCATGTTTTATGCCCGGGGCCGGGAGTACGCCTGGTACTTCCAGGACAACTGGCGCGTCAGTTCTCGCCTTACGCTCAACCTGGGCTTGCGTTACGAGCTGTTTCCGCCGTTCTACGAGAAGAACAACGCCGTCAGCAGCTTCGATCCCTCGGACAAATCCATCGTACTGGGCGCCCCGCTGGAGAAGCTGTACCAGTTGGGTTACACCTATCCGGCCATCGTGAACCGTCTGACGCAGATGGGCGCCAAGTTCAAGACCTATAAAGAGGCTGGCCTGCCCGAGCACTTCGTGGATACGACCCTGGACCTGTGGGGCCCGCGGGTTGGTTTCGCCTACCGGGCGGGTGACGGAGCCAAGTCGTTCGTGCTGAGAGGCGGATACCGGATCTCCTATTTCCACTTCGTTCTTGGCGGGTGGGCTGCCCGCATGCGCATGAATGCTCCCATGACCGCGCGCTTCTATGGCCCCGCGGGGGACTGGAATCAGGCCGCTTACTCCCCTGATGGAATTCCCAACTACCTGCTCCGTTCGGTGCCCGTGTATATCTCCGGCCTGAATACTACGAGCGAGCTCGTGCAGCCCCAGGATGCCCGCTCGCTGGCCCGCGGTTCCCCGAGCGTTTCCTACTTCAACCGCGAAATGCCCGAACCCCGGGTGCAAGATTGGAATCTGACGCTGGAAAAAGAAATCATGGAAAACACGGTCATGCGGCTGGGCTACGTCGGCAACCACAGCTCGCGCCTGGAGCAGCTTTACCGCTTCAACGAGCCGACGCCGGACTACGTCTGGTACATGACGACCCGCAAGCCCTTGCCCACCGGTGAATACGCCAACGTGGCGCGCCGGTTTTTCGACCAGACAGTCTACGGAACCCTGGAGCGGTGGCAAAACACCGGCTGGGGGAACTCGAACGGGTTCCAGTTCGAGATCGAGCGCCGCTACTCCAAGGGATACGCCTACCAGCTTTTCTACGTCATGGACAACACGTTCATGGCGGGAGGCAGCGGCTATTCGGGGACCTCGATTATCCCCGAAATAAACCAGTTCCTGCCCGGTGAGGTGCCAACGGACATTCACGAGCGCAACCGGTTCTTGAATTACCAGCGCGATACGAGCATTCCCAAGCACCGGGTGCGCTGGAACTTTCTCGTGGACCTGCCCTTCGGCCGCGGCAAACCTCTGCTGGGCAACGCGGGAAGCTGGCTGAACCGGCTGGTCGGCGGCTGGCAGATCGCAGGCATGGGTTCGCTTCGCAGCAACTATTTTGCGCTGCCAACCGATTTGTTCCCCACGGGGGAGAAGATCGAAATCTACGGTTACAAATATCCGATCCAGGACTGCACCAGTGGAACCTGCTACCCCGGTTATCTGTGGTGGAACGGTTATATTCCGGCTTACCGGATCAACAGCGTGGATCCCAAGACGGGCAAGCCGAACGGCTATATGGGCGTGCCCGCCAACTACAAGCCGGCGGTCCAGCCGTTACATCCCTACCCGGCAGATTACTTGAGCCGCTCCAGCGCCACCGATCCCATGTACCCCTGGTACGGCACCAACACCGTGTGGATTACGCTCGAGAACGGTACGGTGCAGCGGGTAACGTGGGGCGGGCTGCCGCCGCTGCGCAACCAGTATCTGCCCAGTGTCCGCCAGTGGGGGTTTGATGCATCGCTTTTCAAGACGATTCCGGTCACCGAACGCGTCACCCTTCGATTCAATGCGGATTTCTTCAACGTGTTCAACCATCCCGGCAATCCGAACAGTGTCGCCAGCACGGGGATGCTTTCCACTCGCACCTCTGGTAGTGAGGCGCGCCAGGTTCAACTTACGTTGCGCCTCAACTGGTAATCCGGCGCGCCCTGAAGGGCAGGACAGCGGGGTCGCCGCTTTTCAGCGCGGACGCGGCGTGCGCCCGGCGGGCGGGGATCCTGTCTCGGCCATGAGCGCCTGCGCCACGCGCAGCCGAACGTTCTCGAAGGTCTCGTTGTTGAGGCGGTCGAAAACCAGGAATCCCGCCGCCAGCTCGTCCTCGCTGCGTTGCTCGCCCGCCAGGGCGGTGGCCTCGAGGACGGCCCGGCTCACGGCCTCGCGATCCCAGCCCGGTTTTTGCGAGAGCATGATCAGGTACTCGATGTCCTGCTGGCCCCGACGATAGGCCTTCAGACGCAGGGAGGCAAAAGGCTCCATGCGGCCGAACTTGCTGCCCGTGTAGAAGACGGTCAGCGGTTCGGCCCGCTCCCACGCCTGCGGTCCAGCGACTGTATTCCAGGGCACGATGCCGTCGGCCCCCGCCGTCCAGGCGCGCCAGCACCAGGCGCGCAACACTACGTTGCTCTCGCGCGGGTGATTGCTGGAGGCGTAATTCCAGTACTCCTTTCCGAAGCGATCCCGGTTGTCCATAAGATACCGGTTCTTGCTGTACAGGCGCTTGCTCGTGACGTTGAGGTCAATTTGGTCCCTTAGCAGGTCGCGCAGGAAGTCAATATAACTGACGTCCGTGCGGAAAATGATGGGCACGTCTTTGTAATCATCGAGCCATCGCTTGGCCAGGTATCCGAAGAAACTCAGGGCGCGAATATCGTCCCGGTAATTGGGTTCGTCCAGGAGCCACCACGAGGTCCCGCGGCCGCCCCGGGCCGGGTCCTTGTAGTAGTGCTTGTTATTGAAATAAATTTGGTACCGGGTCTGCAACCAGCCGTGCTCTCGTATGTGGCGCGCAAATTCGACCGCCACCGCCGAGAAGCGTGCCTGATATTCCTCGGAAAATCCCTCTTCGATCGGTCCTGCTTCCAGGGCATGCCGCGCTATGAGCTGCTGATATTCTTCCGTAGTTTTGGGAGCCGGATAGTCATTCCATTTGTAATGGCTCCGTATTTCCCCCGGCCAGTTCTCGTGGAAGCTCAGATAGAGATCGCTGACCGGCACGCCGGCCCTGGGCAAATCGGCAAAGGCGGAACCGTCGAGAAGCGGACCGAAGTGGGCATCCCAGTCCGTCCAGTCGGCCACCGAGGTTTCCGCGCCACTGCCTGTGAGCGGCGGCGCGTAGTCAGGCTCGACGCTTCCTGAATGGGAATACCCGAGTATGTTCAGGTTGGCGCGGTGGAGGTGGGCGAGGCGGTGGTAGGCGTGGACCAGCCGGCGGTACTCCGGGGTGCCCCGCCGCACGTCATAGCCTGAATTGACGCCGCCGTACGCGTTCAGGTCAACGTGGAAATTGAGCTTGTCCGGCAAGGTTAGGGGCAGCACCTGGACTTCGATACGAATCTCGCGTTCCCATCCGGGGCTGGTGACCCGGAGCTTGCCGCGGTGAAGACCGGCGGGCGCATCACGGGGTATGTAGATATCCACGAACACGACCTGCACCCGCTGGCCAGGCACACCGTTGTCCTTAGCCGGGATTTCCAGCGGACCTTCCAGAGGCAGCAGCACTTCGGGGTACCAAGGACGCTCCGGCGATGTGTCTTGATCGTCCGGTACGAACCATTCGCGGTAAAGCTGGATCGCTCCCGTATCCTTGAAGATCGCGGGCAGGCTGCAATCGCCGAAGAGCGGCTCGGCGACACGGACCTCGATTCCGCCAACCGGTTCCCCGCTTTCGATCGCGAGCTGAAAAGCCACGAATTCATTGCGGGCGCCCGTAAGTCGAACTGCTCCGGTGCCCGCCTCCCATACGCTGTTTCGCAAACGAGGCTGCGGAAAATCGGCTTGCTCGAGTAACTCGCCCGTGCGGGGATTGATTTTCAGCAGATCGGGGAAAGCCCATACCGAAGGGATGTCGGTGACAGCGAAGTCAGCAACGGAGTCCGTTGAGGGCGGAGGGGGCAGCTTTGGGTAATCACGAGCATAGGCCACATAACGGCCCAGCAAGGAGACGGGACCGCAATTGCCGGCCGAATCCCACGCCCGCGCCGCAAAGAAGTAGGTTTCGCCCGGCGTCAGCCCCTCCACCACTGCCCAGACCTCGTCCCGCAAGGAGTTGCGGGTAGCCAGGGGATGGGGCTTGGGGGCCAGCGGATTCAGTTGCCAGCGGGGAACGAGGGTCGCCGCGTCGAAATTGCTCTCGGTAATCGGCTCCCGGCTGTATCGCAGCTCGTAGCGCGCTGCGACGCCGGCTCCCGCATCATCCCCGGCTCCGCCGAAGTGCAGGATCACGGACCCGGGTCGAAGCGTTGTTCTTCCCAGAGCGCGTGCTTCCTCGACGTTGCTGGGGATGGGTTCCGCACCCGTTTTCAGCGCACGGACCGGCCCCGGCGGCGTTCCGTCACAGCATTCCCCTTCCACGATGAGCGAAGCTGCAAAGCGCCCGTGGCGGCTGCCGATCGAATGCCGGGCTCGTGTCTGGCCTTTCTCGTCGGTCAGCATCAATCCGAACTGATCGCCGGCGATCAACGCGCCGGCTATTTCCACCGGCAGCTCCGCCTCGTACCAGCCATCGCCCGCATCCCGCGGTTCCACATAGGCGTAGAGGCTGCCGCCAAGACCGAAAGTCACGTCGGTGAGGTCCGAACCGGGATAAGCCCAGGGCTGATCGTCCCGTCGGGCGTAGAAATAGTTCGATGCGCCCATAGCCGCCGGCCCGCCGTTTTGATTGCCTTCTGCCCAAGGGCCATTCCCGCTGATGGTGGAAATCCCGATGGTCCCGAGCGGCACCGGGTTCGTGTTGCGGTAGAAGCGCAGCGTGGCTCGCCGGATTTTCAGACCGCGCGCCGCGGAAACATCGAACTGGAACAAAGCGAAATACTCCCGGCCGCGAATCGTCAGCCACGGCGAGGCGCCGAAGTTGTGAAAGGACTCGGTCTCTTCCAGCCGTCCGTAGTTCCAGGGGGTGGCGTAAACGTAGGTATCCGCAATCACCGGGCACACCACCTTTTCGGCCATCAAACACAAGGGCGCCGTTGCCGCGAGCATCGCGAGTCGCATGCCAGTATTATGGCTCCACGCTCCAGGGGCTGCGGTTATCTGCCGAGACAGGTCTCGCGTGAACCATCAATAAGGCGTCAGGCACGGACGTGGCGCGGACCGGTCCGCGCTGGCCGTCTGGGACGCAGCCCCTCGCCGCGAAGTTCTTCGGCGGGACGCCTCCTGCCGACTTCGCGGCCGGCCTGGGTTGCCTCGACCCCGACGGGGTCCGGCTCGCCGCTTGCGCCCAATTGCCTGGGTGTTCCCGCTATGCTACCGTATAGGTTCATCCCCGAGGAGATTGCGCCATGGAAGCGTTAGGGTTGATCGAAACCAAGGGTTTGGTCGGCGCCATCGAGGCGGCCGACGCGATGGTCAAAGCGGCCAACGTCGTCCTGGTGGGCAAAGAGTACGTCGGCGCCGGTTACGTCACCGTGACCGTGCGGGGTGACGTGGGCGCCGTGAAGGCGGCGACCGATGCCGGCGCCGCCGCTGCGCGCCGTGTGGGTGAGCTGATCGCCGTTCACGTCATTCCGCGGCCGCACGAGGAAGTGGAAAAGATTCTGCCCGGGCCCAAGAAGCAGGGCTGAGGTTGGTCCGCCTGATTGTCTGAGCCGCCGACCATGCCGGAAGAACAGGACCAAGCCGTCCAGGAGGCTCGCAGCAAAGTCGCGCGCGCCTGGGCTGCCTTCCAGAAATACCGGTGCTTCACGCAGCAGCAGATTGACGAGATCGTCGAGGCCATGGCCGAGGCCGGTCGCGCCAACGCGCGCCGTCTGGCCGAGATGGCGGTGGAGGAAACCGGCTACGGCAACGTCAAGGACAAGATTGCCAAGAATCTGCTGAACGCCGACCTGCTGGCGCGCACGATTCGCGGCATGAAAACGGTCGGCGTGCTGCGCGAAATCCCCGAAGAAAAAATCCTCGAGATCGGCGTGCCGTGCGGGGTGATCGCCGCGATCGTCCCTTGCACCAATCCGACCTCCACTGTCATCTACAAGGCGCTCATCTCGCTGAAAGCGGGCAACACTGTGGTGATCAGCCCGCACCCGCGAGCGGTTCGCTGCACGCTGGAAACGGCGCAGGTTTTGTACCAGGCGGCGCGACGGGCTGGTGCGCCCGAGGACGTCATCCTGTGTTTGGAACGACCCACGCTCGAGGCCACGCAGGCGCTGATGCGGCACGAGCACACGGCAATCATCCTGGCCACCGGCGGTCACGGCATGGTCCGCGCGGCGTACTCTTCCGGCAAACCCGCGTTTGGCGTCGGTCCCGGCAACGTCCCTGTGCTGCTCGATACCAGCTACCCCGTGCCCGAGGCCGTGGCCGGCATCGTCGAAGGGAAGGCTTTTGATTACGGCACGGTGTGCTCCAGCGAGCAGACTCTGGTCGCCGAACAATCCCTCCGCGAGCCGATCCTGGCGGCCCTCCGCGCACAAAAAGCCTACCTTTGCTCGGAAGCCGAGAAGGAAGCCCTGGCGCGCGTGTTGGTGCGTCCCAATTTCCAGATCAATCCCGATTGCGTGGGCCAGGCGCCCACCAAGCTGGCGCGCATGGCGGGCTTCGAGGTTCCCCCGGACACCTCGATTCTGGTCGTCGAACTGGCCGGGGTCGGCAAGGAGCATCCGCTTTCCGTCGAGAAGCTCTCGCCCGTGCTCGCACTACGTTTCGTGCGCAATTTCGCGGAGGCTCTCGATACCTGCGAGGCCGTGCTGCGTTTCGGCGGCTTGGGGCACACCTGCGTGATCTGGTCCAAGGACGAGGAGCGCATCCGCGAGTTCGGAATGCGCATGCCTGCCTTCCGCGTGCTGGTCAACACGCCCGGGCCGCACGGTTCTGTCGGTATCACCACGAAGCTGATGCCTTCAATGACCCTGGGTTGCGGCGCTATTGGTGGCAACTCCACCAGCGACAACGTAGGACCGCAGCACTTGATCAACATCAAACGGGTGGCCTGGAAGGTGCGGGAGGCTGCGGAGGCGTTGCCCTTGCCGCCTTACGAGGAGAAGGTTGCCGAGCCGGTTGCCGCTCCTGTGGCGCTGGATCGCGCCGCCATTGCCGCGGTGGTCGAGCAGTACCTGCGAGAACGCGGCCTCGTGCCGCCCGCTGCACCTGCCCCGAGCGCTTCCCCGGCCGCGGTGGCCGCGGAGATCGTGGACCGCTTCCTCGCATCCCGTGGGAAGGCGCCAGCCAGTTGCCCCAGGGAGGGCGGGGTCTGCGCCGTGTCGCCCGCGCAGCAACCTTCGCCATCTACTCCGGCCGAAACCACGCCGCCCGCGCCGCCCGTCTTCATTGCCGACTTTGTTTGCGAGAACGACGTGCGGGCCGCGATCCAGCAGGGACGCAAGATTTACATCGGACCAAAAACCATCGTGACGCCCGCTGCCCGCGATTTAGGCGAGCAGCACGGCGTTCTGGTCATGGCGCAACGATAGCATGGAACTGAATCTCGATACCCTCAAAGACGAAATCCTGGAGTATCTGAAGACCGAAGGCTTCACCGTCTTTTATGGCTTCACCCGCATGCTCGATGAGCTGCCCGTGGTGTACTGGAACACCGAGGACAGGCCTGACTTCCGGGAGTTCCTCCAGGCGGCGCGGGAGCTCGGTGTGAAGGTCATCGTCTATCTGGCCCGCACCTTCGACGCCGAAATGGTCGAGAGTACCCTCGGCGTCCTGAACGAGTGCGATTTCACGCGCGAGGAGCGACGCTCCTACGAACGGCGACTCCGCGAGTTTCAACCTTACGACGGGTTCACCTGCGCCATCGAGCTCTCGTTCGACTACCAATCCCGCGTCTTCATGTACGCGCTGGAAGCGGATTGGTACACGGACTTTCTCGAACTCAGCGACGAGATCCACGCTGCCGCGCGCGAGAGCGCCGAAGAGGACGAGGGCGAAGACGACGAGTCCATGGGCGGATACTTTTCGCGCAACTGATGCGGTCGTTGAAGCTGCCGGCCCGCTGGCGACTCGCTCCCACGGATGGCCAACAGGCAGCTCGCCTGGCCTCGGAGCTGGGTTTGAGCCCGCTGGCAGCGCGTGTCTTGCTGGCCCGCGGTCTGCATGACCCGCTCTCTGCGCGCCGCTTCCTGAACCCCTCGCTCAACGACCTGCACGATCCCCTGGGCATGCGGGACATGGACGTCGCGGTGGATCGCCTCCGCCGTGCGATCGCGGAACGGCAACCCCTGCTGCTCTACGGCGATTACGACGTGGACGGGGCGACCTCCGTGGTCATGCTGCACAAGGCCATCGAGCTGGCCGGACACCGCGCTTCCGTGCAGATTCCGCACCGATTGCGGGAGGGCTATGGCCTGCACACCCATCTGGTGGAACAGGCCGCCAGCGAGGGCGTGCGGCTCATCGTGAGCCTGGACACAGGGGTCCGTGCGCACGAAGCCATCCGTCGCGCGCGCGAGCTCGGCGTAGACGTTATCGTGGTGGACCATCACTTACCGGATCGCGAGCTGCCGCCTGCGTTAGCCGTCCTCAACCCTCGCCGCAGCGATTGCCCTTATCCGGAGAAGAGTCTCACGGCCGCCGGCTTGACGCTCAAGCTGATCCAAGCCTTGCTGGCTGCCCTGGATTTCTCGACCTCCCGCCGCGAGGCGCTTCTACGCTCGTTCGTCAAGCTCGCCGCCATCGGCACGGTGGCTGACGTGGCGCCTTTGACGGGCGAGAACCGCATCCTCGTCAAGCACGGCCTGGAAGGACTCCGTTGCGTCCGGAATCCCGGGCTACGGGAACTCTTGAAAGCGGCTGGGTTTGCCGAGGGCGACGCGCTCACCGCGGAGCAGGTGGCTTTCCGGCTCGCTCCGCGCATGAACGCCGCGGGGCGCATGGACCACGCCTCCAGCGTCGTTCGCTTGCTGCTTACCGACCAGCCGGAGCTGGCGCGCCAGCTCGCCGGACAACTGGAGGACTGGAACCGGCGCAGGCAGGCCGCCGAGGAAGACATCCTACGGCAAGTCGAGGAGCAATGTCTGCAAACGCCGGTCAGAGAGCGGGACGCGGCGCTGGTCTTCCTCGGTCCCTTCCATCGCGGGGTGGTTGGCATCGTGGCCGCGCGTCTGGTGGAGAGATACCACCGGCCCGTTTTCGTCCTGAGCGAGATCGCGGACGAGGGCGTAGCGCAAGGCTCCGGCCGCAGCATCTCCGCCTTCCATCTGTTGGAGGCCCTCGAAAGCATGGCCGATCTTTTCCTGCATTACGGCGGGCACAGGCAGGCGGCGGGTGTGACGCTCCCTCTGCACCAAGTGGACGAGTTTCGCCGCAGGCTGAACGAGTACGCCGCGGCCCGATTGAGTCCGGAGGACTTTCAACCCTCCCTCGAGGTGGACGCCGAGTTCCGGCTCGAAGAGCTGAGCGAGCAGGCCATTCGGGACCTGCTGCGACTGGCGCCTTTCGGATGCGGCAATCCGCCTCCGGTTCTGGTGTTGCGCGACGCCGAGATCCCTTCGCCGCCCGTCGTCTTCAAGGAGCGCCACGTGAGGGTGGGACTGCGCCAGGGCAACCGAACGCTCGTGGTAAAGGGGTTCGATTTTGCCGGGCGGCTGGCGGAGCTGGCGCCCGGCGCCCGCCTCGATGCGGCCATTTGTCTGCGCGACGATCCGGCGGGAGCCGCACGCGGCTATGCGGGCTGGAATGCCCTGCTGCTCGACGTGCGCACGGCTACGCGATGACGTAAGGGGGATCGAACTCGGGGAGGCCCTGCCGCCGGGTCGCCATCCACCGCAGCATGTAAATAACCTTCGGGTCGGTCTTGCGCCCCAGCAACGTGTTCGGGAGCACTTCCAGCAGTGCGTGAGCGGCCACGTCGGGAAAGTAATCCATGTCCGCCTCGACCATCACACAATTCAGTCCCCGCTTGACCTGGCGCCGGCCCTCGTGAAACGTGAGCTGGAGATTGGCCGCCTCCAGCCGCGTTTCCTTGAAACTTGCGGTGGCGCCGGGATGAAAAACCGCCGGCAGCAGCTCGGGCGTGAACAGTCCGGTCTGGGCGGCCCGGGTGACTTCGGCCAGCAGATCGGTCCTCGCCCACGCAAAGATGCGGTCCGGGGCGGGAGGACGGTCCCAGGCCACCTCCACGATGTAATCGAGGGCTTTGCCGGCCCCCAGCGGTGTCTGCTCCAGCGCGGTCATCAGGTTGAGCAGGCCGGCGAACGCGGCCGGCTGCTGCTCGAGCAATTCCTCGTATGGCCTGCGATCCAGCAGCTCCAGCCACCGCACTCGGGTGGCGGCCAGCCGGTCCCACATCGCAGCCCGGAACTGGAACGACGCGTTTCGCGGCAATACCATGAAGTCCAGCGTGGTCAGCCGCCCGGGCTCCAGCCGGATGCTGGGGATCCCGGTGCTCAGACAGCCTGGCGCCGTCACCACGATGCGGTAGTTATCGCGAAAATCGCCGTGGCACGGCACGCCGGTGAAGTAGACGGACGGCCCGTGATGATAGCGCGCCGAGACCATCCGCCCGCTACCGTTGATCAGGCGGATGAGAACGCGCTGCGGCCCGGCCAGCGGCTGGCGCGCGCCGTCGAAAAGATTCACCATCAAGGACGCAGTAGAGCGGGGCATTTCGCTCCACGCTTACTCGATGGAACGCGCCCGCTGACCGCGGTTTCTCTCTAAGGCCGTGAAAAATCACCCGGAAATGTTTTTGTTCCCGCGGTGACCGGCGGCGCGCACCGGCTCCGCTTCAGGGTCTGCCCTCGCGCCGGCGCAGGTGCTGCTCCTGAAGTACGCGCGGATCGTCCAGTCGCGGAGAGTGCTTGGGGTCGAGTGGATCCCGTGCCCGCGCCGGGTCGAAAATGCGGTTGTCCACGGGCAGGACCTCGTACGGCGTGAAGTCGGGTTGATCCGTAAAGCAATCAGCCAGGTCCGCAGCCGTGGCGTCGAAAAGATTCAGCGGAGGGATTCCCAGCAGCCGGAAGATCGTCTTTAGCAAGCCCGGGAAACTGGAGTTCACGTGCGAGACGTAATTGCGGCGCGCGTACGGGCTCACCACCAGCAAAAGCGTCCGGTGGGAGTCAATGTGGTCCACCCAGCCTTGCGCATCGTCTTCGGTGATGAAGATCGCCATTTGTTTCCACCACGGAGTGCGGCTGAGGAACTCGACGATGCGCCCCAGAGCGTAATCGTTGTCCGCCATGTAGGAGGCTTCGTAAGGATAGCCGTCTTCGGGTCGCGGCCGCGCCAGATGGTCGTTGGGCAAGTGAATGTAAATGAAACGGGGAAACGGCTGCTCGCCGGAAAGGTAGAGCCGTCGCACTTCGGCGATGAACTGGTCCGCGCGATACTGGTCGGGAATATTCATGTTGAACTGCGGATACTCGCGCGAGGTGTTGCGGTACAGCGGCTCGGGCATCGGCACGTTGGTCAGATATCGGGCTCCGGTCGGCTTGAAACCTGCCTGTTCGTAGACGCCCGCCAGCTCGAAGCCCTCACCATAGTTGCGGAAGCTGATGCCGTGTCGTTCCAGGTGATGCCACAGCGCTCCCGCCTCGAGCTGTTCCTCGGGATGCAGAGAGGAATTGGATTGGGCGAATTGGAGCCGCCCCGGCGCGGTGGTGGGCAGGCGGAAGTCTTTTTGTCCGCCATAGGCCGCCATCAACGAGCTTTCCGTCCAGGCGTTCGGGTACGAGCCGACCAGCCAGTGATGCCCGTCCACGCTCACCTCCGAGTCCGCATAGAAGTTGTCACTGAAGGCGAAGCGCTCAGCCAGCGCGTGATGGTTCGGCGTGATGTTCACGTTGCGCAGGATCAGGCGCGAGGTCAGCGTGCGCCGGTCCGAGACCACCTCGCCCCACCGTCCGAAGCGGGCCAGCGCGGGCGAGCCCGCCACCGGTCCGTTGGAAGCGTATTGAATGTAGCCGAAGACTTCGTCGAAGGTCCGGTTCTCCTTGACGATCAGCACGACGTAGCGGATCTCCTTGGGCAAGGCAGCGGGCGGCTTCTTCGAAGGAACGAATCCGTTGTATTGGAAGACGCGCGCCGTGGCTTTTTTGATCTCGTCCGGCCCGGGCAATGGGTAAACCGAGATGCAGCCGCGGCGGAACGAACCCTGGAAGCTTTCCGTGGCCTTGCGATCATGGTTAGGCCCCGTTCCCAGTCCCTTGGCGTTGGTGACAAAAACCGTGTCGCGATGGATTGCGACGCGCGTGGGGAACCAGGCCGCCGGCAAATGGCCCAACACTCGCATCTCCCGGGTGTCAATGATGCCCACTGCGTTGATGCCTGCCTCAGCGACCAGGAGCCAGCGGGAGGCTTGATGATACGCCAGTCCCACGGGCAGTACGCCGCGCAGGTGTTCAAGTCCCGGGATGCGGATCGGGATCTCGCCGCGCACGCGGTTGGTTGCTGCCTCGATCACCGTGATCGAATCGTTGTGGCCGTTGGAAACGAACACGAGTCCGTCCCCGTAGGCGACGCCGGACGGGCTGCTGCCGCCCAGGCTTCCCTGGCCGAACGGCAGCCCCGTTCGCACGAACGTCTCAATCCGCGGCGACGCCGGATCTTCGAGGTTCACGACCGCGACGGAATTGGACTCAGGAACGTTCGGGTCTCCGAGTCCGGGCACGTCCACCGGGCCGCGGGCGGTTTCGCGACGGGCGCCCGCAACCGCCTCCGGCGAAGGAAAGCCGAACGCGGGGAAGGGCAGGCCGGTTTCTCGCGGGTTCTTCGGATCGGCGCCGGGAATCACGCGGTACTCGAACATGCCGAGATTGGCGACCCATGCCTTGCGTCCGTCGGGCGCCAGGGCCAGCGAGAAGGGCAGCCGACCGACGCGCACCGAAGACACGATGCGGTGCCGGCGCACGTCAATCACTGCCAGCCGGAAGTTGGCCTGATCGAGCACGTAGAGAAGGCCGCGATCGCGATCAAGCGCCAGGTCGCCGGTATAACTGTCCTGATACTCTTCTTCGTTGAGCGAATAGATGCGTTTGACGTCGCCGGTCTTGGGGTCAATGACGCGCACGCGGCCGGAATTGCCTTCGGAAGCATAGAGCGTGCGTTCATCACCGAACGCCAGCCCCATGAAGACGCTGCGCCAGTCGTCTTCCGGTTCGGGTTCGCCCGGCTGACGCACGGGCGCAATGAGATGGCGCGTTCGCCAGAAGCTGCCTTCCTGTTCCAGCAAGGTGAGCGAGTAGCGGCTCGGCCCGCCATTGGCCGAGACGACGAGGCGGCCGCTGGGGCTGACCGCCAGTCCGAACGGTCCCGGGCCCGTGGTGTACTGCCGGCCCCAAGGCTCGATGATCCGACCGCCCGGCAAAATGGTCTGGGCGCCGGGACGGCGAATCGCGGCGCGCGTGCCTGCCGGCGGCACATAATCGGCGGTCGTCAGCAGCAGCATCCCGACCACAGGCAAAATATTCATGTTGTCCGCCTGCCTCGCTGCTTCGAGCCAGCGAGTGCTGCTGACAATTCTAAGCTACGCGAGGCTTTCCATGAATCGCCGATCGTTCCTGTTCACGATGGGAGGCATGACAATGACAACCACGGCCACGGCCGCGCCCGAGAAAACCCGCTACTACACCTTGCAGCAGTTCTTCCTGAAACAAGGGTCGCAGGTGACGCGCATCCACGAGTTCTGGAGCAAGGGCTGCCTGCCCGTACTCACGAAATTGCACCAGGGCCCGATCATCGTCCTCGAGTCCCTGGTGGCGCCCCATATGCCGCAGGTGGCCGTCATCACCGGCTACCGGTCGCTGGCCGAGATCGAAAAAGTGCAGTCCGCGCTCCACGCCCACCCCGACTTCCAGAAAGCCCTGGCCGAGTGGGAGCGCGATCCCGAGCAGCCTTACGAGCATTACTCGACCAGTCTGCTCGAAGCCACCGATTATTCGCCTGAGATCAAACCTTTGGATCCTCCTCCCAAGTCGCCGCGGATTTTCGAGCTGCGAACCTATCACTCACCCACTCTCCGCCAACTGCGCGCCTTGCACGAGCGCTTCGCCGGTCCTGAGATCAAGATCTTCCATCGCGTGGGCGTGCACCCGATCCTGTACACGAGCACCGTGTACGGCGCCAACCAGCCGAATCTCACCTACCTGATTCCGTTCGAAAACCTGGCGGCGCGTGAGAAGGCCTGGGCTGCCTTTGGCGCCGATCCCGAGTGGATCAAGGTGCGGCAGGAGTCCATCGAGCGCCACGGCCAGATCTCCAGCATCATCCAGATCTGGCTTTACCGGGCCACCGCCTACTCACCAATCCGCTGAGGGCGAGAGGAGAGGGGAAGGGCGGATTTTAGCCCGGCAGCATCTTGGCGATGTCGTTGTAGAGTACGAAGACCACGATCGCCATCAGGAAGACGAAGCCCAACTTGAACACCATCTCCTTGACTGCCTGGTTGAGCTCGCGCTGCATCGCCATCTCGACCAGCAGCACCAGCATCACCCCGCCGTCGAGGATGGGGATGGGAAGCAGGTTGAAAACCGCCAGATTCAGGCTGACCACCGCCATGAGGAAAATGAACGAGGCCCATCCTTCGCGCGCCGCTTCGCCCGACAGCCGTGCGATGCCGATCGGGCCTTCGATCGAGCGCGGCGAAAGGCGCCGCTCGATGATCCCGCGCAGGAAGCGAAAGATCAGGGTCGCGTGTTTGGCGTTCTCGCGGAGCGATTCCCGGAAGGCCTCGGGCAGGCTCAACCTCGTAATCACCAGGCGGTGCGACGGCTCCACGCCGATCATCCAGCGCGGCGTCCCGTCCAGATTCGCGTAGACCGGATGCACCACCACGGTGTGTCGGCGCCCGTCGCGCAAGTACTCGATCGTTACCGGCTTGCCACCGCTGGCGCGAATGATTTCCGAGAGGCGATACCGCGATCGGATGGGTTGGCCGTCCACGCTCAACAACACGTCGCCACGGCGCAGGCCGGCTTTCTCGGCAGGCATTCCCGGCGTCAGGTTCGCGATCTGGATTTCGCCCTGCTCGGCCCAGCCGGCATAACCCAGCCCCGTGCGCTCCTCCAGCACGGGCGTTAGCGTGGTCCAGAACGTCTGCCCTTGCCGCTCGACTTTCAGGATCAGCGGACGATTGGCGCTGGCCACCTCCTTGAGAATTACGTCTTCCCAGGTGGGCTGCTCGATCTCGTCAATCTTCACGATGCGGTCGCCTTCTCGCAACCCGGCCTTCGCCGCCGGTGAATCCGGAAACACGTGGCCGATCACGGCCTGTTTGACCGATTCCGGCGGTTGTTGGTAGCGCACCGTGAACAGGCCGGTCAACAGGCCCACCGCCAGGGCCACGTTCATTGCCGGGCCGGCCAGCGCGATGAGGAACCGCTGCCAGCGCGGCTTGGCCAGAAACGCCCGTGGGTCATTGACGCTCTCCTCGCCGGGCTGCTCGCCCGCCATTTTCACGTAGCCGCCGAACAGAATCAGCGACAGACGGAAATCGGTCTCCCCACGGCGAAATCCGATGAGCCGCGGGCCGAATCCGAAGCTGAACACTTCGATCCGGACGTCAAAATATCGAGCCGCCAGGTAATGACCCAGTTCGTGCACCAGGATCATTACGCCGATCAGTACGATCAGCCACCAGAGATTTTCAAGGAAAGGCATTGCCGTCTCTCAGAGTCGTTCACTTCTTGGCAGCCGGCTGCTCCGCTCCGGCGCGCTGCCCGACCAGTTGTTGCGCTACAAGCCGCGCTTGCCGGTCGAGTTCCAAAACCTCGGCCACCGATTGAGGCTCGCGCTGGCGCACGCGCGCCAGTGTTTCCTCGACGATTTCAGGGATGCCGAGAAAGCCGATTCGGCCGTCCAGAAAGGCCTCCACCGCCACCTCATCGGCTGCGTTCAGAACGCACGTGGCAGCCGGGCCTGCTTCCTGCGCCTGATAAGCCAGCTTGAGCAAAGGAAACTTCTCGAAATCAGGCGGGTAAAACTCCCATTTCCGAAGCTGCCCCCAGTCCAGCCGCGGCGCGGGCGCCTCCGCTCGTTCCGGCCACGTCAACGCGTACTGGATGGGCATGCGCATGTCCGTGGCTGAAATCTGGGCAATCACGCTGCCGTCGCGAAATTCCACCAGCGCGTGCACGGTGGATTGCGGGTGAATCAGAACTTCCACCTCCTGCGGCTTCAAGTCGAACAGCCAGCAGGCTTCGATGACTTCGAAGCCCTTGTTCATCATGGTGGCGGAGTCAACCGTGATGCGCTTGCCCATGCGCCACGTGGGGTGCTGCAACGCCTGCGCAGGAGTGACCAGGGCCAGTTGTTCTTTCGGGGTATCCCGGAAAGGTCCTCCCGACGCCGTCAGGATCACGCGCCTCACTTCGCTGCGCCGGCCCGCGCGCATGCACTGATGCACCCCGTTGTGCTCGCTGTCCACCGGGATCAACTCGCTGCCCGCCGCCCGGGAGGCCTCCATAACCAGTCTACCGCACGCCACCAGCACTTCCTTGGCCGCCAGCCCGACGCGCTTGCCTCGCCGGACAGCCTCATAGGTGGCTTCCAGACCCGCGACGCCGACGATCGCCGAGATCACGATGTCGGCCTCGGGCGCAGCCGCCGCCCGCACCCGTCCCGCAGGTCCCCAATCCAGCTCCGGCAGCGACGCTTCCCCGATGCCCGCAGAACGCAGCCGCTCGCGCAGCTCCGGAAGGCGCTCTTCCGCCGCGATGACGACCAGCCTGGGACGGAATTCCACAACCTGTTCGGCCAGCCTCTCGAGGTTTCCACCCGCCACCAGCGCGAACACTTCGAAGCGATCGCGATGCTGGCGAATCACGTTGAGGGTGTTCACCCCGATGGAGCCGGTCGAGCCCAGGATCGTAACGCGCTTCATGGCGGGCGAACGCCACGATCATAGCATGCCGGCGCCCGCTGGCTGGCGCGGATCAGCGTGCACCGCGGGCTGCCTGACCGACAGGGGTTGCCCGTTCCTGGCGCACTCCGCGAATGAACTGCCGCAGGATTTCGGCCGCCAGCCCAGCCACCAGCGCCAGAATCAGCACGGTGGCGACGCTTTGCAGCAGTTGCGCACCTCGCGGCTGCACCGTGCCGACCAGCTTCAGGGCAATGGAAACTGCGCATCCCGCCACCGCCACCACCAGGAGAGCGCGAATGCGGTAGCCGTGGACGTACTTGGTGGCCACACACCCGATCTGCGCCCCTGCCGAGGCCCCCACCAACATGATCAACGCGGCCACCAGTTCCGTACGGCCCTTGTAGGTGTAAGTGGCAGCGCCGTACAGGCCCGAAATCGCTATCTCAAACAGATCCGTGCCGACCGCGACGTGCGTCGGACATCCCAACAGGTAAATGAGCGCCGGCACGCGTATCAGACCGCCGCCGATTCCCAACAGTCCGCACAGCCAGCCGGTCAACAGCCCCACCGCCACCGGAAGCCAAAACGAGCAGCGAATCCCCGCCTGCGGAAACTCCAGGATGGGGGGCAGTTCGATCTCGCGGATTTTCGCGAGCACGACGCTTGATTTGGGGCCGAAGGCCGGCTGGGGCGTGGGCGAGCGCCGCCGCGTACGGAGGCCGGCCAGGATCGCCCGCGCAATCGCCGCCAGCAGCACCAGATAAGCCAGTCGGACGTACAGCTCGACCTTGCCGAGCCGTTCCAGCCACATCACGGTCTGCGCTCCGGCCTCGAATCCACACACGGTGCCCAGCACCATAGTCGCGCCCAGGCGGTAGTCCACGTTGCCGAAGCGTGCATGACGGAACGTGGAGATGATGGACTTGCCCGCCATGTGGGTCAGATCGGTGCCGATGGCAAACGCCATGGGTAAACCGAGCAGGTTCAGTCCGGGCGTCGCCATCCAGCCGCCCCCGATCCCGAAAAATCCACCGATCACGCCGACGCCAAAGCCCAGAATGACGAGGCCGGGCCAGAAAATTTCCGTGCCCGCCATCGGCATCCAGACATAGAACCATTCCCCGGCACGTACGCTCACTTCTCGCGTACCTCCCGGGAATTCAGGTCTATGCCCAGGCGCTTGATGATGAAATCCGTGATCATTCCGAGAAAAGCGCCGACTGTCACGACCACAGCAATTGTGATTACGGTGAACTGAAAGGGGCTTTTGGCGTACAGCGCGACCCAGCGCTCAGCCCACCCCTGAAACAAGCTACTACGCATCTGGGCGAGCAGCTCGGCGCCTTTCACTGCTGCTGTCATGAGTCGCGAACTGTGAGATGCGAACCTTCGATGGTACCGCGGTGGAACAAGCCGGCGCTTGCGCACCCCCACTCTCCCACTTGCGCCCCCCTTCGCTTTGCTATACTTCGGAACGATTGCGGTACGCCAGTCCAAGGAAGGTGCTCTGATGAGTACGATCAAGAAGCCCCCTGAGCCGAAGACCGAGCCCGGTGCGGGCGTTTCGCGCCGCGGTTTTATTCGCGACGTCAGTCTCGGCACGGGCGCCTTGGGAGTGGCCCTCACGCCCGGCGCAGCTCGTGCGGTCGCGCCGGCCTTGATGGGTCCGGGTCCCGTGCCGGTTACCCTGACCATCAACGGCAAGCCGCACAAGCTCGAGCTGGAGCCGCGGGTCACCCTGCTTGATGCCCTGCGCAATTACCTCGATTACACCGGCGCCAAGCGTGTCTGTGATCGCGGGACTTGCGGCGCTTGCACGGTCCTGATGGATGGCAAGCCCGTCTACGCTTGCAGCATTCTCGCGATTGACGCGCAAGGCAAGAATATTCAGACCATCGAGAGCCTGGCATTGTCGCCGCAACCGGACCCGCTGATCCGTGCTTTCGTCAACAACGACGGGATGCAATGCGGCTTCTGCACGCCCGGCTTTGTCATGGCCGCCAAGGCTTTCCTGGCGGAGAACCCCAATCCGACGATGGAACAGATCAAGCGCGCCTTTGGCGGGAACCTTTGCCGCTGTGGTTCCTACAACGGCATCCGCCGCGCCATTCTGGAGGCCGCCAAAGCTGCGCAAGGAGGCAAGAATGCCTGATTACAGTTGGCCCGCTCCGGAAAAGCGCCGCGTCATCGGCCGCCGCACCAACCGCGTAGATGGCTTCGTCAAGGCGAGCGGTCGCGCCAAGTACGCTTACGACATCAAGCGCCCCGGAATGCTTTACGCCGCGGTGGTGGTCTGCCCGTACGCGCATGCGCGCATTCGCAGCATTGATACCAGCGCTGCGGAAAAAATGAAGGGCGTAGCCGCCGTTCACGTCTTTGACGGTTCGGCGCCGGGCACCGAAGTGCTTTGGGCTGGTTGGGAGATCGCCGCGGTCGCGGCAGAGACGGAAGAACTGGCTCGCGACGCTGCGCGCGCCGTAAAGGTCGAGTACGAGGTGTTGCCTCACTTCGTCAACGAGGCGGACCTCTCCAAGGCCAAGGCCGCTGGCCGCGTCAAGCCGGCAGGCGAGAAAGTCACGGGCGACCCCGATCAGGCCTTCAAGGAAGCCGACGTCGTCTCCGAAGGCGTCTACGGCTGCCCGGTGATCTGCCACTTGACTTGGGAAGCCCACGGCCAGGTGATCGAGTGGAAGGGCGATCAGATCGAGTATTGGCCGACTACCCAGGCGGTTTCCAGTATCGGGAACGATCTGGCCAAGGCTCTTGGGGTCCCGCCCGCGAATGTGCACGTGATGCAGGACCACATGGGCGTGGGCTATGGCTCCAAGTTCTCGCCCGACCGCTGGGGTATCGCCTGCGCCAAACTGTCGAAGCAGACCGGGCGACCCGTCAAGCTCTTCCTGCCGCGCGACGTCGAGCAAATGATCGCCGGCAACCGCCCGTCCCATTACGCTCGCATCCGCCTCGCAGCCAAAAAGGACGGCACCATCATCGGCTGGGAATCGGAGTCGTGGTCCACGGGCGGAATGACAGGCGGTGGAGCCCCGCCGATTCCCTACGTCTTTACCAACATCCCCAACCAGCGGCTCAACCACACCGCGGTGCAGGTCAACGCTGCGCCGCAACGAGCGTGGCGCGCCCCGAATCACCCGCAGGCGTCCTACCTGACTTGCTGCGCCATGGACGACCTGGCCCACAAGCTGGGCATGGATCCGCTGGAACTCTTCAAGAAAAACGCCGACTATACTGCCCGTCCCGATGTCTATCGCTGGCAGCTCGACAAAGCCGCGGAGCTGATCGGGTGGAAGAAGCTATGGCACCCCAGAGGTGACAAAACGCCGGGCCACATCAAGCGTGGCTTGGGCATCGGCGTAGGGACTTGGGGTGGCGCTGGCCATCTCTCCAACTGCCGGTGCAACATCTACCCGGACGGCACGGTCGAGGTAGAATTGGGCAGCCAGGATCTCGGCACCGGTACCCGCACCGTGATCGCAATGGTCGCGGCGGAAACCCTCGGCTTGCCCGTGGGCGCCATCCGCGTCAAGATTGGGGACAACCGGTATCCGTTCTCGGGAACCTCCGGCGGCTCGACCACCGTGGGTGGGGTGTCCTCGTCTACCCGCAAAGCCACGATGAATGCGCTGGAAAAGCTCTTCGAGCGTGTGGCGCCCAAGCTGGGCGTCAAGCCGGAGGAGCTGGAGGCGGTGAACGGTCAGATCCAGGTCAAGGGCGATCCCAAGAAAGCCATGGCTTGGAAGGCCGCCTGCAAGCTGCTGGGAACCGAGAAAATTTCCGAGATGGGCCAGAACGACCCCAAAAACCCCATGGGCTTGAACACCGGTGGCGTGGGCGGCGTTCAGATGGCTGATGTCTCGGTGGACACCGAGACCGGCATCATCCGCATCAACCGCCTGGTGGTCGTGCAGGATTGCGGGTTGGTCATCAATCCCAAAACCGCTGAAAGCCAGTGCTACGGAGCTGCCCATCTGTCCATCTGCGCCGCCCTCTACGAAGAGCGCATCATGGACGACATCACGGGCCGCATGCTCAACCCCGACATCGAGTTCTACAAAGTCGCCGGCAATCCCGATATCGGCGAGATCATCGTCCATCTCGACATCCGGCCCGAGCACGACAAGCGCGGCGTGATCGGGTTGGGTGAACCTCCGGTCATCCCGGGCATTGCCGCCATCGCAAACGCGGTGACCAACGCCATCGGCGTGCGCGTTCCGTACGTGCCGATGACGCCGGATAAAGTTTTGGCCGCGCTGGAAAGGAGGAGCGCCTGATGCAAGCCTTTGCTTACGCCAGTCCCACTACGCTCAAAGAGGCGCTGGCGCTGCTAGCCGATCGCTGGGGCGTCGCTGACATCCTGGCCGGCGGGACCGATTTGCTGAACTTGCTCAAGGACCACATCCATACGCCGCAAAGGGTCATCAACATCAAGGGCATCAAGGAGTTGGGCGGCATCCGGAAGACCGACTCGGGCTTGCGCATCGGCGCTCTGGTCACGGTGTCCGAGCTGCTGGCCAGCCCGGAGGTCCGCGCCGAGTATCCCGCCCTGATCCAGGCCGCCGAAGGCATCAAGAGTGTGCAGATCAGGAACATGGGAACGATCGGCGGCGACCTCTGCCAGAGACCCCATTGCTGGTACTTCCGCCAGGGCTTCGGCTTGCTGGCCATGAAGGACGGGCGCAGCCTGGTCCGCGAAGGCGACAACCGGTACCATGCCATCTTCGGCAATCAGGGGCCGGCCTGCTTCGTTAGCGCTTCGAGCTTCGGGCCCCCGCTGGTGGCGCTGAACGCACGGGTCAAACTGGTGAGCGCCAAGGGCGAGCGCGAGTTGCCGGTCGAGAAATTCTTCGTCACGCCGCAGAGCGAGTCGGAGCGCGAGATCGCCCTGCGGCCGGATGAGATCCTGACCGAGATCCTGGTGCCGCCCGCCGCCAACGTGCGTAACGCCACTTATGAGGTCCGGCAGCGCGAAACACTGGATTGGCCGCTGGTCACCGCTTCGGTGGCCCTGACCATGAAAGGAACCGCGGTGGCATCGGCGCGCGTGGTGCTCGGCCATGTCGCGCCCACCCCGTGGCGGGCGACCGAGGCGGAAAAGGTACTGGCCGGCAAGGGCCTGAGCGCAGCGGTGATCCAGAAAGCCGCCGAAGCCGCAGTAACCGGAGCTACGCCGCTTTCCCGCAACGCTTATAAGGTGCAACTGGTGCGGGCCGCGGTCAGGCGGGCTTTGGAAGCAGCGCGACCGAAGGCGTGACGCACATCCGATCAGACCCGCCGGCTGCCTTTCTCAGGCGGCCGGCGGGTGTTGCATAAGTCTCTTCTCGAGATTGAACACGCGATTCTCGAGCGCCCGCATGCGTTCTTCGAGGTTCAGATCCATCGCGTGCAGGTGACGAACCTCGCTCGTCAGGCGGTCCACCACTTTCTCCATGCGCTCGGCCCAACTGAAGAAAGCCGTCAAGAGCTTCGTTTCCAGTTCATGGATGGATTCGCGGGTGTGTTGGCGCAGCCGCTCCTCCATATCGGCCATCTCTTGCCGGAGCCGGCCCTCCAGGTCGGCCATGTCTTGTTTAAGCCGGCCCTCGAGATCGGTCAGGTCCTGTTTGGTGGCAAACTGGGCCGACAGCCTCTGTTCCAGATCCGCCAGGTCCTGCTTGGTGGCGAAGCGCTCTGCAAGCCGCTCTTCCAGCTCGCGCAGATCCTGCTTCGTAAGGGCTTGGTCGTTCACGGTGTCTATTATAACCGCCTGATGCGAAAGCTCAGCGCTTCATCAGATGCTTGCGGAAGAACTCGGTGATCTCCCTGGCCAGGTCAATGGGCGGTCCGCCATCGCCGGGGTAACGAACCACGCACTCGATGCCCAGTTTGTCCATTCGCTCCTTCAGATACAGCCCGAACCGCGGGTGATGGATGCCATCCCCCGGCTTGGCGTCGGGAGGAAGCGGTTTGTCCGGCTCGAAATAAAGCAGCAGAACCGGCGGATCATCGTGCGTAAGATGCGTAACGGGCGAGGCGTCAGCGAACATGCGGTAAGCTTTCTCGGTTTTCAGTTCCTCACCGTAAAGCCCGTAGAACGGCTCGAGCGCGGGATGACGCGCTGCGGCCTCCCCGACAATCCTTGCGATCTCCCGCGGATCGTACGTGGTTTGGGCTCCGGCCACGGCGACGGCCTGAAGCCGCGTGGATTGCCTCCGCACCGGGTCCGGGCTCCGCGGTTCCGCCATGTCCTCGTGGAACGCGATCCACAAGGAGATGCCAGCGCCGGCTGACGCACCGGTCGCCCCGAAGGCTTTGGGATTCAGGTTCCATTCCCGGGCGCGTGAGCGCAGGTACTGAACGGCGCGCGCACCGTCTTCCATCGGGCCGGGATACGGGGCGTGCTGCGAGAACCGGTAATTGATTGCCGCCACCGAGATGCCGGCCTCGAGCAGCCGCTTGAGCAGGGCAGGGGGCAGGGTGCGCTTGTCGCCGGCGCGGAAACCGCCCCCGTGGATGTAAATCACCAGAGGCGTTGGCCGCGGAGATGGCGCTTTCCAGAGGTCCAGCACGTTGCGCTCGTGCGGTCCGTAAGCGACATCCGCGATGTCCGGCGGCGGCAGCGCTTCCTTGCTGCCCTGCGCCCATACCAGGCAGGCCAGCAGGATCGCAATGCTCAGCATGCGCTTCATCTGCCGTGCCTCACGCCAGCGCTTTCCGGCAATACTCGTAGCAGCGCCGCACCTCCTGCACCGTGTCGGCGCCCTTGTACTCGTACTCGATCATGGCGTAAATCTTCAGCCGTTTGCGCGCGATCAATTGCAGGACCTCGCGGATCGGCGTGTCGCCTTCGCCGAAGGGCACGTTCGGCCCCTGGTTTTTCTTGCGATCTTTCAAGTGGATCACAGGGATGCGATCGTGGTGCTTTTCGATGTAATCCACCGGGTCGTAACCGGCTGCCACGAAGTGGCCGATGTCGAGGTTCACTCCGATGTAGCGCGAAGTCCCGCGCATGGCTTCCTCGAAATCTTCGGGCCGGGCGAATTCGTTGGGCCGGATCACGGAATGGTTGTGCATGGCCACCGTGATCCGCGCCTTCTGGGCGTAAGGATCCACCCGTTTGGCGACGCTCACCGTGGCCGAGGCCGTGATGATCTGCACCCCGAGCGCTTTGGCCATCTCGAAACCGCGGGCGATTTCCTCGTCCGTGAAATCATCGCGGAAGCTGTAGTTGTAAGCGCACAGCGTGATGCCCGCCTTGCGGAACTTGTCACGGATCTCCTGGAAAGTCTTCAGCGGCGTTTCCAGCCGCCACTTGCGCAGCTCCTCGCGACCCGCTTTTCTCGGCTCGACGTGGCCCGACCATAGCTCGCAGTAAGTCAGGCCGATCTCGTTCATGGCCTTGATGGCTTCCTCCAGCGAGCGGTCGCGGAAGCTGTAACTTTGTGCTCCGATGGCTACCCCACGAATCCGCGAGTCGGCCTTGGCCGCCAGCAAACCCGTGGGAAGGGCTGCCAGGCTCGTCCGGTAGATGTCTCGTCGTGTCAGCATGCGGTTTTCCTCCGGGATAACGAATGATACCATCAAAGGCATGGTGCGGTACAGCGTTCGCCTGAGCTGTCTCGTGATCGCGGTTTGCTGGGCCCAGCCGCAGGAGACCGTCAAGTACGGCGTCAAGGTCCAGCCCGGACCGATGGATACGGTTTTGCTCAAGGACTACCGGCCCGAATCCTCGCTGGTGGTCCCCGAGACCCGCGTCGAGAAGGCGCGCTTTCCCGTGATTGACGTCCACACTCACACCTTCATGAGCAACATCCGCACGCCCGCCGACGTGGACGAGTGGGTTCGGACCATGGACGAGGTGGGCGTCGAGAAATCCATCGTATTTACGGGCGCCATCGGGGACGAGTTCGCCCGACAGGTCGAGCTGTATCTGAAACGCTATCCTCACCGGTTCCAGCTTTGGTGCGCGATTGACACCCGCGACATTGATGCTCCCGACTATCCCCAGCGCGTGGTCCGCGAGCTGGAGCGCTGCTACCGGCTCGGGGCCCGCGGCGTGGGTGAACTCACCGACAAGGGTTTTGGCATGCAGGAAGAAGCGCGCCCGCCGGGCAAGCGCCTGCACCTGGACGACCCGCGACTGGATCCGCTCTGGCGCAAGTGCGCCGAACTCAAGCTACCCGTCAACCTCCACGTTGCCGATCATCCTTCCTGCTGGCGTCCCCTCGGGCCGACTCAAGAACGCACTCCCGATTTCCAGCACTTCAATCTTTACGGCAAGGACGTGCTGAGTTATGAAGAGCTGCTGGCCCGTCGCGACCGCCTGCTCGCCCGCCACCCGCAGACCACGTTCATCCTCTGCCACCTCTCCAACCAGGGCAATGACCTCGCGTCGCTGGCCCGCGCGCTCGACCGTTTCCCCAACCTCTACGTGGACATCTCGGCGCGCGACTACGAACTCGGCCGCCAGCCGCGCTTCGCTCGCCGCTTCCTCGAGTATTACTGCGATCGCGTCCTGTTCGGCACCGACATGGGACGCGAGAAGCACATGTACCAGATGTGGTGGCGCCTGCTGGAAACCCCGGATGAGTACATGCCGGGCCGGATCTGGTGGCGTTACTACGGCCTGGAATTGTCTCCGCAGGTGCTGGAAAAACTCTATCGCGGCAACGCGCTCAGGATCCTGAACTGGAACTGAGGCCGAGCCGCACTGCAATGTCGCGGGCGATTTGATGCGCGTGGAAGCGCCCGTTTTCGATGAAAATCTCGTTGGTGTGCATCCCGGCCACTATGACGCCGGCCAGATAAATGCCCGGGCGCTCGCTTTCCAGCGTCTCGGGATTGGTGCGTGGCTTCTGCGTCTGCGGGTCAAAACGGATTCCCAGAGAGGCGAGAAAGTCGGTATCGGGCCGATAACCAGTCATGGCCAGCACGAAATCGTTGGCCAGCCGGACGGTGCCTTGCGGCGTCTCCACCACGATGGCGTCGGGTAAGATCTCGATGACGCGCGAGCGGAAGTACGCGCGTATCTCGCGATTGCGTATGCGGTTTTCCAGATCGGGCCGGATCCAGTACTTGATGTGGTCCGAGAGCGTTTCCCCGCGGTGAATAAGAGTTACGCGAGCGCCGGCGCGGTAAAGTTCCAGAGCCGCGATGGCGGCAGAGTTGCGCCCGCCGATCACGGCCACATCCATATCGTAGTAAGGATGGGGCTCTTTGTAATAATGGCTGACCTTGGGTAAGTCCTCACCCGGCACGCCCAGCAGGTTGGGCCGGTCGTAGTAACCGGTGGCGAGCACGATTTTGGCGGCCTCGTACACGCGGTTGCGACCGAAACGGTCCCGGGAATATACGAGAAAATTACCGTCCTCGCCCTCGATTTTTTCTACCGGCTCGTATTGATGAATAACGAGGCCGTAATGCTTTGCCACGCCGCGATAGTATTTCAGCGCTTCCAGACGCGTAGGTTTCTCACCCGCGCAGGTGAACGGAATATCGCCGATTTCGAGCAATTCCGGCGTGGTGAAGAAGGTCATGTGGGTCGGGTAGTTATAGATAGAGTTCAAGAGGCAGCCTTTTTCCAGGATCAGCGTCTGGATGCCGGCACGTTTCAGCTCGATGGCGCAGGCCAGCCCTGTGGGTCCGGCGCCCACAACGATGACCGGTACCTTCACAGCAGCGCCTCGACCGCCGGCGCCACGCGGCGCAGCGCCTCTTCCAACGCGGCCGGGTCCTTCAATCCGCCCTCGGCCAGATCCGGCCGGCCGCCTCCGCGAGCACCTGTGGCCTGGATCAGCTTGCCGGCATGCACTTTGCCGGCCAGCTCCTTGCGCACCGCCGCCACCATCTCGCCTCCCGGCGCAGCCAGCACCACCACGTCCACGCCCTGGTTGCGCAGGGCATCAGCCAGCGAACGCAACTGCGCGCGGTCCATCGCGCTCACCGGTGCCGCTACCACACGCACGGACTTGACCGGCACCGCCTGCTGGCGCAGGCGCTCGGTCTCCGTCTGGGCCACCCTGGCTTTGAGCTGCTCGAGCTGCTTTTCCAGCGCCTTGCGTTCCGCCAGCCATTTCTCGAGCTGCTCGACCGTCTCCTCCGGCGAAACGCGCAGCAATTCCGCGAGGCGTCCCAGCGTCTGCTCCGTCTGCCGGAAGCGTCGCCACGCGCCCTCGCCCGTGACGGCCTCGATACGCCGCACGCCAGCCGAGATCGAGCTTTCGTAAACGATCTTCATCAGACCGATGTCGCCGGTGCGCGAGACGTGCGTTCCGCCGCACAATTCGCGGCTGAACCCGGGCACGCTGACCACCCGCACGCGATCGCCGTACTTTTCCCCGAACAGCGCCATCGCTCCGGTGGCCAGTGCCTGTTCCAAATCCATGATCTCGGCCTGCACGGGGATGTTCTGCAAGATGACGCGGTTCACCAGCCGCTCGACTTCTTCCAGCTCAGCCTCGTCCATCGCCGCGTAGTGCGTGAAGTCGAAGCGCAAGCGTTCGGGTTCGACCACGCTACCTGCCTGCTTGACGTGCGGTCCCAACACCTCGCGCAGGGCGGCGTGCAGAAGGTGCGTGGCGGTATGGTTGCGCATCGTTGCCCGGCGCAACTCCGTGTCCACCTGCGCACGGATGGCCCGACCCACTTCCAGCGGGACCAGTACGCGAATGCGATGGGCGATCAGCCCGGGAACCGGCGCGTAGGTGTGTTCGACCTCAGCCAGTTTCTCGCCGGTGGCCGGATCCAGGAACAGGCCCCGGTCACCCACCTGGCCGCCGCCTTCCGCATAGAAAGGCGTGCGGTCCAGCACCGCCTCGCCCCGCTCACCCGCTTCCAGCCGCTGGCGGGCTTGCTGATCCGAGACCAGCCCCACGACCGTCGCCGCTGCTTCGAGCGACTCGTAGCCCAGAAACTCGCTGCGGCCGCGCGCGAGCAATTCCTGCCAGACCGGCGCGATGATGGCTTTTTCCGCGCCCTTCCAGCTTGCCCGGGCACGCTCGCGCTGCCGCTGCATTTCCCGCTCGAAGCCCTCGCGATCGATCACTAGACCGTACTCGCGAGCCATTTCTTCCTGCTCGTCGAGGGGCAGCCCATAGGTGTCGTACAGCTTGAAGGCCACGTGACCGGGTAGCACGCCGTGGGCGGATTTGGCCTCGTCGTGGAAGACCCGCTCGGCGATGGCGAAGGTGGTGGCGTAACGGTGTTCCTCGTCCCGCACGATCCGGGCAATGCGCGGTACGCTTTCCATGAGTTCTGGGTAAGCCGGACGCATGATCTCGGCCACGACCCCGGTCAGCTCGTACAGGAACGGCTCCTCGATGCCCACGCGCCGCGCGTGCCGCATGGCGCGCCGCATGATTTTGCGCAGCACGTAACCGCGCCCGTCGTTGGAAGGAATGACGCCGTCGTGGATCAGGAAGGTGGCTGCGCGTGCGTGATCCGCCGCGATGCGCAGCGCCACGTCGGTGCGCGGGTCTTCGCCGTAGGCCACGCCAAAACGCCGGGCAGCAGCGTCAATGATGGGCCGGATCAGATCGATATCGAAGTTGGAGAGCTTGCCTTGCAGCACCGCCGCCAGCCGCTCCAGGCCCATGCCCGTGTCAATCGAGGGGCGGGGCAGGGGAGTCAGAGTGCCATCCGTGGAGCGGTTGTACTGCATGAAGACCAGGTTCCAGATTTCGACGTAGCGACCGGATTCGGCGGGGAAAGGCGGGTCCTCGCCGGGGATTTCCGAGGCGCCTGGCCCCAGATCGTAATGGATCTCCGAGCAGGGCCCGCACGGACCAGTCTCTCCCATCTGCCAGAAATTGTCCTTTTCGTCGCCCCGGAAGATGCGATCCCGCGGAATGCCGGCGATCTTGTGCCAGAGTTCGGCGGCTTCGTCGTCCTCGCGAAATACCGTGATGTAAATACGATCTTTGGGGAGGCCGTAGTAGTTGGTAACCAGATCCCAGGCGAACTCGATGGCCTCGGCCTTGAAGTAATCGCCGAAACTGAAATTGCCCAGCATCTCGAAAAAGGTGTGATGCCGGCGCGTGTAACCCACGTTTTCCAGGTCGTTATGCTTGCCGCCCGCGCGCACGCACTTCTGCACCGAGGCTGCGCGCGTGTAATCCCTCTTCTCCAGCCCGAGGAACACGTCCTTGAACTGGTTCATCCCCGCGTTGGTGAACAGCAGGGTGGGATCGTTGGCGGGCACCAGCGAAGAAGAGCGCACGATACGGTGCCCCCGAGCGGCAAAGAAATCCAGAAACGTCTGGCGTATCTCGTGACCCTTCACAATACTCATTCTGGCACAGCGGCCCTCGCCCGCAGCAGCGTTCCGTGGGGGCGGAACGAGCCGCGGGCCAAGAAGCCGGTGGAGTCGTCCCCGCGCCCGCGCTCGCGGCTCCGCGGCGGGGCGAACAGAGCGCGTTCCGGAGCCAGTCCCGCGGCGCCACCGGCCTGTGGGAGGCAGTTGCGCGTGTCGCGATCCATGACTTAATGTGGGGGCATGCTGTTCGGGATCCACTCGCTGCTCTTCCGCGAGACTTTCGTCGAAGCCGATTTGCCGCTGCTGGACAAGTGCAAGGCCCTGGGCTTCGACGCCGTAGAGATCATTCCCTTTGACCCTGACAACTTTCCTGCCGCCAAGGTGCGCCGTGCAGCCGCCGATCTCGGCCTGGTCATCAACACCGGCTACGGCATGCCCGCCGAGTACAACATCATCTCGCCGGACCCCCAGGTACGGCGCAACGGGATCGAGTTTTCCAAGCGCCTCATTGACTTGAGCAACGAGGCCGGGGCGCGCGTATTCGGGGGCATGATCTATTGCGGCTGGGGCTACCTGACCGGCAAAATGCGCACCGAAGAGGAATGGAAATGGGCGGTGGAGGGCTACCGGGAAATCGCTGGCTACGCGCTGAAGCAGAACCCGGACCTCATCCTGGCTATTGAGCCCGTGAACCGTTTCGAATCCCACTTCATCAACACGGCGGCGGACGCGGTCAGGTTCGTGCGCGAAGTGGGATTGCCCAACGTGCGCGTGCACCTGGACACCTTCCACATGATTCGCGAAGAAAACAGCATCTGGGCTGCGGTGCTGGAAACCGGTCCGCTATTGGGCTACGTGCACGCTTGCGAGAGCCAGCGCGGCATTCCAGGCACAGGCCTCGTCCCGTGGCTGGATTTCTTCCGCGCGCTGAAACGGGTCGGCTACGACGGCTGCGTCACGATCGAATCGTTCGATCCCGACATGGAGAAGATCGCCCGGCTCTGCTGCATCTGGCGCAAACTGGCTGATTCGCCCGAACAGCTTGCGCGGGAGGGCCTGAACTTCATCAAGACCGTCTGGCGTCAGGTTCAGCTTGAGCCGGTTTGAAATCGAAGGCGTAGCGGAAGCCGTTCTCGGCCAGCCGTTGCAAGTCGCTCTCGCGCAGGCCGAACCGGCTGGCCGCCAGCTCGTATTCGTGCGTCAGCGTGACGCCGAACAGGCCGGGATCGTCGGTGTTGAGCACGACGGGTACGCCCGCTTCGAGAAAGCGGGGCAGCGGGTGGGAGCTGAGATCGCGCACCGCGCCCGTTGCTACGTTGCTCGTCAGGCAGACTTCGAGAGGAACGTTGCGCTCTCTCAGCGCCGTCAGCAGTTCGGGATCCTCTGCCGCAGTTACGCCGTGCCCGATGCGTTCAGCCCCCAGCTCGAGGGCGCCCCAGATCGAGCGCGGGCCTGCCGTTTCCCCGGCGTGAATCGTCAGGTGAAGGCCTTCGCGCCGGGCATAACGAAAAACTTCGCCGAACCACTCCACCGGCCCGGCCAGTTCATCACCGCCGATTCCGAAGGCGACCACGCCGCGGTCCCGATACGCGGCGGCCAGCTCGGCTACCGCCATGGCTTCCGCCGCCCCGAACTGCCGCACCGCATCCAGGATCCAGCGCACTTGGACGGGCGAGCTGGCGCATTCCTTGCACAGCACCGAGAAGATAGCTTCGAAGTCCTGCCCGCGGCGAAGGATGACGCCCGCGGAAATCGTGATTTCCGCGTACCGGACGTTTTCCGCCTCCAGGCGCTCGAGCAGCCGGCGCAGAACGAGTGCGTAATCGTCGGGTGTTCGCAAAAAGCCGAGTGCCCAGACGTAGGCCCGCAAAAAACCGCTGAAATCACCGCTCGTGCGGTAGCTGCTCTCGATCTCCTCTGCACTCAGCGAAGGTTCCAGCTCGCGCAGCGTGGCCGGAGTGAGCGAACCTTCCAGGTGCAGGTGGAGCTCGGCTTTGGGTAGCGCCTGATAAAAGTCTCCCACCTCAGCCATAATAAACGGCTGATGAGTCCTGAAGAGATCGAAGCCATTGTGGGCGGCTATCACGGCGACCCGTTCCGCATTCTGGGGCCTCACCGCAGTGCGCGGCGAAAGTCGCCGGCCTGGGAAGTTCGTACGTTTCAGCCCCGGGCGGCCGAGGTCGCGGTCGTTTTGGACGGCCGCTCCGTGCCCATGAAAAAGATTCACCCTCACGGCTTTTTTGTCGCCACGCTGGAGGGAGAACCGCGCCCGTACCGGCTCAGGCTGAAACTGTGGAACGGAGACACCGTGGAGCAGGAGGATCCCTACCGCTTTCCCCTGCTGCTCAGCGATTTCGATTTGCACCTGCACGCCGAGGGAACGCTTTACGAAGCTTATAACTCGCTGGGGGCTCACCTGGTGGAGATGGAAGGCGTGCGCGGGGTGCGCTTCGCCGTCTGGGCCCCCAACGCGGAAGTGGTTTCGGTCATCGGGGATTTCAACGGCTGGGATCCGCGCGCCCATCCCATGCGTTTGCGCAGCGCGGGCGTCTGGGAACTGTTCATTCCCGGACTTGGTGAAGGTACGATTTACAAATACTACGTGCGGTCGCGTTTTCACGGATACCGCGCCGAAAAGGCCGATCCCTACGCTTTCTACTTTGAATGCCCGCCCAAGTCGGCTTCCGTAGTGTGGAACTTGGATCGCTACCAGTGGAACGACCAGGAATGGATGGAGCGGCGCGGGCGGACGAACTGGCTAGAGCAGCCCCTCTCGATTTATGAGGTACATTTGGAAAGCTGGCTCCGCGGCCCCAACAATCAGCGATTGACTTACCGCGAACTGGCGGAATCCTTGATCCCGTACGCGCGGGACATGGGTTATACCCACATTGAGCTGCTGCCCGTACTGGAGCATCCGTTTTCCGGCTCCTGGGGTTATCAGGTCATCGGTTACTTCGCTCCCACAGCCCGCTTCGGTACGCCGGATGATTTCATGTACTTCGTGGACCGCTGTCACCAGGAGGGCTTGGGCGTCATCCTCGACTGGGTTCCGGCGCACTTTCCCAAGGACGCCCACGGGCTGGTGTGGTTCGACGGGACGGCCTTGTACGAGCACGAGGACCCGCGCCGGGGCGAGCATCGCGACTGGGGGACCCTGGTTTTCAATTACGGGCGCAACGAAGTGCGCGTGTTCCTGATTTCCAGCGCCCTGTTCTGGCTGCGCCGCTACCACATTGACGCCCTGCGCGTAGATGCGGTGGCTTCCATGCTTTACCTGGACTATTCCCGCAAACCCGGCGAGTGGGTGCCCAACATCTATGGAGGCAACGAGAACCTGGAAGCCATAGACTTCCTGAAACGTTTCAACGAGCTGGCCCATCGCGAGCCGGGCGCCTTCACGGTAGCCGAAGAGTCCACCGCGTTTCCCGGAGTCTCGCGGCCGGTCTATCTGGGTGGACTGGGCTTCACTTTCAAGTGGAACATGGGCTGGATGCACGACATGCTCCAGTACTTTTCCAAGGATCCCATCTATCGCAAATATCATCACAACAACATCACTTTCAGCCTCCTTTACGCTTTCAACGAGAATTTCATCCTGCCCATCTCGCACGACGAGGTTGTTTACGGCAAGCGTTCCTTGATCGCGAAGATGCCCGGCGACGAGTGGCAGCGGTTCGCCAATGTCCGCGCCTTCCTGGCTTACATGTTCGGTCATCCGGGCAAGAAACTGCTGTTCATGGGACAGGAAATCGGACAGTACGAGGAGTGGGATTGGAACGGCAGCGTGCGCTGGGAGCTGCTCGAGTTCGACTATCACCGGAAGTTACAGACTTTCGTGCGGGAATTGAACACGTTTTACCGCAGCCAGCCTGCCTTGTATCAGGTGGACTATCACTGGTCGGGTTTCCAGTGGATTGATTTCCACGACGTGGATCACTCGGTAATTGCTTTCATTCGCCGGGCGGCGAATCCCGCAGACTTTCTGGTTTTCTGCTGCAACTTCACGCCGGTTCCCCGCACGGCGTATCGGTTCGGAGTGCCGGAAGCCGCTTTCTACCGCGAGGTCTTCAATTCGGACGCAGCTCGGTACGGCGGCAGCGACGTCCACAACCGGCCGGGAGTCAAGGCCGAGCCCACTCCGTGGCACAACTTGCCCTTCAGCATCTCGATCACGCTGCCCCCGCTGGCGGTCGTGGTTTTCAAGCCCGAACGGGAGTCTTCCGCCGCCTCCGCTCAGAGCCCGGCCTGATCTTCCAGGCTCCGCCAAAGGTACCACGAAGCGACGCTGCGGAAGGGTTTCCAGGGTTCTGCCAGGCGCTCGACCTCGCGAGGGGAGGGCAGCTCCTCGTATCCCCAGGCGGCGCGAACCGCGGCCCGGATCCCCAGGTCCTGCGAGGGCATGACGTCCGGCCGCCGCAGCGCGAAAATCAGGTACATCTGCACGGTCCACAGGCCGATGCCTTTCTGCGCGGTCAGCCGGCGAATCACTTCTTCATCCGGCAGATCTTCCAGTGCGCGCAGGTCCAGTTCGCCCGTGAGGATCCGCTGGGCCAGTTCCCGCAGACAGGCGATCTTTTGGCGGGAAAGGCCCAGCTCACGCAGGCGCTCCGTTTCGAGGGACAAAAACCGCTGCGGCGTTAGCTCGCCATCCCCTGCACTGGCTAGCAGTCTTTGGAAGATCCGTGCCGCCACCTTGCCGCTCAACTGCTGGAGCACGATGGCCTTGGCCAGCGTCTGAAAATTGGGCGGTGAGTATTCGATCCGATAGGGACCGATCTGCTCGATCAAGGCCCCGAGGACGGGATCGGTTGCTTTTAGGTGCCGGATTGCCTTCCGCATGGACAAGGCAGGGAAACGCCGCGGCCGGGCGCCGCGTCCCTTACTTCAGCAGTACCATGCTATGCGAGCTCGCCTGGGGCGCGCTACCATCTCGATCTGGCTCCTGAGCGCGGCCTTGCTGGCCCAGAAACCGGCCCCGCCGCCCGAACAGGCCCCCGTCATCAAGGTCGAAGTAGACGTCGTCAACGTACTCTGCTCGGTGCGTGACAAGAACGGGAGGCTGATCACTGACCTCAGCAAAGAGGATTTCGAGCTTTACGAGGATGGCCAGCGGCAGGAGATCCGTTACTTCAGCCGTGAAACCGACCTGCCGCTGACCCTGGGATTGCTGGTGGACGTCAGCCGCAGTCAGGAACGCCTCATCGAGCAGGAAAAGCGCGCAGCCGCCCAGTTCTTGTCCCAGGTGCTGCGCAAGAAGGACCTGGCATTTCTGATCAGCTTCGGTCCCGACGTGCAGCTCGAACAGGACTTGACGAATTCGCAGCGCCTCTTGCGGGCCGCCCTCGAGGGATTGCGCGTGCGCTCCGATCCCAGCGGCCTTTACCCCGGCCCCGTTCCGACCGCGACCAAACCTCGCGGCACCGTGCTCTTCGATGCCGTTTACCTGGCGGCCGAGGAAAAGCTGCGCGCAGAGGTCGGCCGCAAGGCCATGGTGGTAATCAGCGACGGCGTGGACATGGGGAGCCGCGTGAAGCTGGCGGACGCCATCCGGGCCGCCCATAGGGCCGACGCCATCATTTACAGCATTTACTTTTTCGATCCCGGCGCCTACCGCGGATTTTGGGGTGGCGTCAGCGATCGCGATCTGAAGACCATGTCGGAGGAAACCGGCGGGCGCCTGTTCCGCGTGGGACGCAATCGCCCCCTGGAAAGCATCTTCGAGGAAATCCAGCAGGAGCTGCGCAGCCAATACTCTCTCGGCTACACCCCGACCAATACCGTCCGCGACGGCAAGTTCCGGCGCATCGAAATCCGCACCCGCCGCAAGGACCTGCGCGTGCAGGCCCGCAAGGGCTACTACGCCGAGCCCCCAGCAAGCCAGCCCTGAGGTCAGGGCATCATGGCGAAGGGGCCACTCGGGGCGCGCAGCCGTTCCGCCGCGTTCTCGTCCGCGTAACAGGCCAGGATCTCGCCGAAGTACACCCGGTGGTAATCGTCGCGCGGATAAAACTCGTCAGCGATGGCCTGCGCGAGCGCGGACGGCGCCACGTCGTTGCGGTGGACGGTTCGGCATTCATAGTGCACAACGCACTGCTCGATGATGGGTGCGCGGACCTGACGCGCCGGTACGATGGTTAAACCCATTTCGCGGAACTTGTCGTGGTCGCGGCCAGATACCTTGCCGCAGTGGGCAGCCGCGGCCGCCAGCTCGTAAGGAGGAACATTCACCGTGAAATCCGGGTTCTCTTCCAATCGGCTGAAGCTGAACCGCGAAGGCCGCACCAGGACGATAAACATCGGGCGGCCCCATACCGATCCGATCGTTCCCCAGCCGATGGTCATTACGTTCGGCTTGCCTTCACGGTCTGCTGTGACCAGCAAGAGGCCGTCTTCTCGCAGTCGCTGAATGGTTTGTCTGAAGTAATCCGTATAATGAACCGTGACTTTTGCCATGGCAGTTCTCCCGCTGTGCATTCCGCGTGTTGCGCAACGAACTGGTTTCGCCTGTGGCGCAAAACTTCACGGCGCTCCGGTCTCCTGGCGGGCGCTCAGAGCGGCTCGGCGCAGGATCATGTAGCTGCGCAGGGCCTCTTCCAGCGGCGGCATGGGCGCCAGGCCCAGCCGTTCGATCTTCGCGTTGGAGAGCGCAGAATATTTCGGTCGGCGGGCAGCCGTCCGGTATTCCCGTTCGTTGGTCGGATGAAGTTCGGCCCGGACGCCAGCCGCCTGAAAGATCATCCGGGCCCAATCGAACCAGGAGATGGGAGTGCCGCCGCCGATGTGGAACAGGCCCGTGAGGCCTCGCTCAACCAGATCCACTGAGCGGGCGGCCAGGGCAGGCGCATAGGTGGGTGAGGCGATGTGGTCCTCGACCACGCGGATGGGCTTGCCCTCTTGGGCCAGGCGCAGCATGAGTTCGATGAAATTGCCCCGCGCCGTCCGCAAGCCGCCCGGACCATAGACTCCCGAGGTCCGGATGATGATCCAGCGGTCCAGATAGGCCTGGGCATAGAGCTCTCCGGCCAGCTTGGAAACCGCGTAGGCGCTCAAGGGATGGGGTGGGTCTTCCTCCGTGTAGGGTCGTTCGGCCCGCCCGTCAAAGACGTAGTCGGTGGAATAGTGCACCAGCAGCGCGCCCGTCTGGCGGCAAGCCAGAGCAATGTTGCGCACGGCCAGGGCGTTGACAGCGAACGCGGCCTCGGGCTCCTCTTCGGCTACGTCCACCTGATTATAGGCGGCCGCATTGAAGACGACCTCGGGATCCAGTTCCGCGATCCGCTCCTCGACGGCACGTCGCTGGGTAATGTCGAGCTCGCGGCGGTCAAAACCCCACGTCTGCCAGCCTCGGCGTTCCAGGTCCCTTACCAACTCCGTGCCCAGTTGCCCGAGGCTCCCCAAAACCACAGCGCGCTTGGCCATCACAGGCACAGGATAGCGCGAACGCTTGGTGCGCGGAAATCGGAGGCCGGTCACCGGTTTCCAGTCGCATCCTCACGATTTTTGTTGCTTTTTTCACCAGCTCGGAGTAACTTGGAAGTACACACCGACATCTAACGGCACAGGAGGCGGCGATGGGCAGCTTCCTTTTCCGCAACTACGGTTTTCGCGGTCGCCGCACGGTCGCCCGGATCGGCATCGCGCTGTTTGTGGCCCTCGCCGCAGTTTTGCTGGGGTCTCTGATTCACGGCTTGCGCAGCCTCTCCTAGCTGACCGGCATGGGTAGAGGCGGTCTGACGCCTCCCCTCACAACCGCCGGAAACCGCGAGCACTCAATCTGTCTGTTTTTCAGCCGCGACGCCCTGTTCCAGACGCAGTTGCCGGGCAAGCCGGAGCAGGTCTTCGGTCAAAGTAAGGCGGTGCTCCACGCGGATCCCCGAGGCGAAGCCATCGCGCTCGGCGTTGCAGTAGCAGACTTCGCCCAGCCAAGTGAGATCGCCATCCTCGATTTCCACCGTTCCGCCCACTGGTAAGGGGCGATCTGTGAGCAGCCGCAAGCCAGATCCGGAGACCTCGCAGAGGGTGGCAGCAAGGAATCCCTCGGCGCCGCTGAGCACACGCACGCGCACCGGCCGATTCGCGGGGAAGCGGGGTTCGTATCGTCGGTCCACCTCTGCCCTATCGTCAGCCGGAGCTCAAACTTTAGCCCTCCGGCTGCGCGCGCTCCAAGACCACCTCGATAAAGCCTAACCCCGCTTTGGAAAGCGGGCGATCCCGGCGATAGATCAGGCACAACCGGCGGAGCATCGGCTCGGGAGCCAGACGAACCAGCGCCAGTTCGCCGCGTTCCCCTTCGGCCCGGCAATGGGAGGCGGCCATGAACGAGACCCCCATCCCCCGGGCCACGAACCGCTTGATCATTTCGCTCGAGTCCAGCTCCATGATCACTTGCAGGCGATCTTCCACCGGTTCCAGCCATTCATCCAGCCGCTGGCGGGTCGTCCCGTACTTGGGGAGAATCAGGGGGAACTCGGCAACCTGTTGCGCGGTGACCGCGGGCAGGTCCGCCAGCGGGTGTCCTGCGGGCGCGATCAACTTGATCTCGTCCGTGTGAATCTTGACTACCTGAAGCCGGCGATCGGCGCGCAGGACCTGAGCGATGCCGAAATCGGCCTCGTTCTCCAGTACCGCCTCGAGCACCCGCCGCCCGTAAACCCTCTCCACGCGCAACTGGACTTGGGGGAAGCGATGACGGTATTCGACGAATACGTCAGGCAGCACATAGAGGCAGGTGGCTTCGTTGGCTGCGATGGTGAGGGCGCCCCGGGGGTTGTGCTCCAGCTCGTGTATGGCTTGCCGCGCCTGATCCCGCAGTTCCAGAATCCTCGCCGCGTACTCGGCAAAAAGCTGGCCGGCAGGCGTCAGCGAAATCCGACTGCCGAAGCGATTGAACAGGGTGGTGTCCAGTTCCAGCTCCAGTTGGCGGATCTGCGCGCTGATCGCAGGCTGCGAGCGATGACACGTCTGCGCGGCCTTGGAAAAACTCTTCAGCCGTACGATCTCCAGGAACGTATGGAGCTGGTCGAGGTCCATCTCCTGCGCGCAGCCAAGGAAAATTCGATCGCGCCAATAAAAAGATTGAATTTCCCTTTTTCCGAAAAAGCTGCTACTAATTGTAACAGCAGACAGGTGGTGCGGAGGCCGCCGCGCACCCCGGGGAGCCGGCGGCTTGAAGAGACGAAACGGGAACGTCGCAGCAAGGAGCTTGCCGCACCACCTGACCCGCGGGTTTTGAGTATTTCTCGTCGCCTTGCCCGGCGTTGCCCGCCGGCGCTCCTTGAAATGGCCGTCTCCTCGCGGTGATCCTGCGCCCCACGACCCACTGGCGAGCCAGACCTGGCGGCCCTTTGCATCTTCCTGCTCACGGGTAAGATTTCGGAGAGAGACCCACGGCTCGACGCATGGGTCGCGCCACACTGGTGCGCGGGGCGCGGCAACTGCTGACGTTGCGCGGTCCGCCCGGACCCCGCCGGGGCCCGGCTTTGAACGATCTCGGCATCATCGAAGACGGAGCAGTGCTGATCCGCGACGGGCGCATCGTTTCGGTAGGACCCAGCCGTCGCCTCGAAAACCTGCGCGAAGCCCGGGATGCCGAACTCTTGGACGCCACCGGCCAGGTGGTAATGCCGGGTCTCGTGGATGGCTGCATCCAGCTTGGCTCCGGGGCGCCACTTTCCCTGTCGGTGGAGACCACGCCGGGTTCGGGCGAGCCTTCGCCGGCTGCGCTTCCCCCCTTCACCTCGCGGCGCCGCCTGCACCTGGAGATCCAGCGAAAGATAGGTCAACTGATCCGGCACGGCACGACGGCCCTCGAGGTCAAGACGCCTTTGATCCGGGAGGAAAACTTGGGGCTGCGGCTGCTGCGCGTGTTAGCCGCTTTGCGAGGCAATCCGCTTGATCTGGTTCCGACTCTGATGATCACTTGGGAGGAACGCGCGCGCCCGGACCCTTTGCTGGAGTTCCACCTCGCTCGCCTGCTACCTGTCCTCCGCCAGCGCAGGCTGGTCCGGTTCGTCGAGTTCTGTTGCGTAGGAGACCGCCCCAGCACCGACCGGGCGCAGAGGTGTCTGTCGCAAGCCGCAGAGTCAGGCTTTGGTATGAAGCTGCAAGGTCCCCCGACGGCCGAGCTGGTCTCCCTCGCGCTTGCCGTGCAAGCCACCAGCATGACGGTGCTGGGCAGCATGCTGCCCGAGGAGATCCACGCCCTGAGCTCTTCTTCTGTGATTGCCACCCTGGTTCCTGCGGCCGCGCTGGCGCCCGCCCGTGGCTGCCCACCGCCCGCCCGCGATTTGATCGCCGCGGGCGCCGCCATTTCCCTCGCAAGCGGCTACGGGGTCCTCGATTCGACTTATAGTATGCCCGTCGTGCTCTCTCTGGCCTGTTCCCATCTGGAACTGAAGCCCGCCGAAGCCATTGCCGCGGCCACGATCAACGCGGCCTACAGCGTGGGCCTGGGATCCCTGCTCGGCTCGCTGGAACCCGGCAAACAAGCTGACCTGATCATCTTCGATGCCCCGGACTATCGCGAAATCCCTTACCATCTTGGAGTGAACCTCGTGCACGCCGTGCTCAAGCGGGGAAAGCTGATCTATCGGCGCGGGGAAATTCTGTGGGACACCGACTGATCGAATGCGTTCCCAATTTTTCCGAGGGTCGTGATGCTCGCAAGGTGGAGGCTATCGCCGAGGCGATAGAGGCGGTGAGCGGGGTGTGCGTGCTCGATCGCCATCTGGACCCGGATCACAACCGGTGCGTGATCACGCTGGTGGGTTCGCCCGAGGCCGTCGCCGAGGCTGCCCTCGCCGGGGTGGATAAGGCCGTCGAACTGATTGATTTGAACAGGCATTCCGGGGTGCACCCTCGAATCGGTGCAGCCGACGTGGTGCCTTTCGTGCCCTTGGGGAATTCCACCTTGGCGGAATGCGCGGAGCTGGCCCGCCGCGTCGGGCAGGAAATCTGGAGGCGATTCGGAGTCCCGGTCTATTTTTACGGGGCGGCAGCCTTGCGCCCGGACCGTGTCGAGCTGGCTGCGGTCCGTCGCGGCCAGTTCGAGGGCTTGCGCGAGCTGGTCCTCCGCGATGAGGCGCGACGGCCCGACGTGGGCGGCCCCGCGCTGCACCCCACGGCAGGCGCTGTGGCCGTGGGAGCCCGGAAGTTCCTGATCGCTTACAACGTCAATCTCGCCGGCAAGAAACTGGAAGCGGCGCAACGCATCGCTCGGCGAATTCGCGAATCGAGCGGCGGCTTCCCGGGCGTGAAGGCAATGGGCGTGGAACTGACCAGCCGCGGCCTCGTTCAGGTCTCCATGAATCTTACCGATTTCGAGCGGACGCCCTTGGAGGAACTGTACCAGGCCATCTGCCGCGAGGCCGAACGCGAGGGTCTCGCGGTGGCGGGCAGCGAGCTGGTGGGGCTGGTACCGCGCCGGGCCTATGAAATGGCGCCCGCTTTTTTCGAGCGCTGCGAGAACTTCCGGCCCGATGCGATCCTGGAAGAAAGACTGGCCGCGCTAGAATCGAAGAAGTGCTGGTGACGATCCAAGGGGCCCGCCCGTTGCGCCCGGCGTGGCTGCGGGCTCCGGCGCCTGCTGGGGAAAATTACCGAGAGTTGAAAGTGCTGGTCCGCCAACTAGGCCTGCACACGGTTTGCGAGAGCGCAGCCTGCCCCAACATCGGCGAGTGCTGGAACCAGCGTACCGCCACCTTCATGATCCTTGGCAACGTCTGTACGCGGCGGTGCGGCTTTTGTGCCGTGCTGAAAGGCCCTCCCCTGCCGGTGGACTATGACGAACCCAGGCGGGTAGCCGAGGCGGTGGCCCGCTTGCGCCTGCGCCACGCGGTCATCACCAGCGTGAACCGGGACGATCGCAAAGACGGCGGCGCAGAACTCTTCGCTCTCACCATCCGGGCGATTCGCGAGCGTGTGCCGGAGTGCCGCGTGGAGGTCCTCGTTCCGGACTTCCAGGGTTCGCACGCTGCGGTGGACTTGGTGCTCGAAGCCCGACCCGACGTTTTCAATCACAACGTGGAGACCGTGCCCCGTCTCTACCGGCAAGTGCGCCTCGGCGCCCGCTACGAACGCTCGCTGGACATTCTCGCCTACGCCCGCCGGCGCTGCCCTGACCTCGTCACCAAATCCGGGTTGATGCTTGGCCTGGGCGAGACCACCGAGGAAGTGCTTGCCGTGATGCGCGACCTCGCCGAGCGGGACGTGAACGTGCTCACCCTGGGTCAGTACCTCAGCCCGTCTCCTGCCCACCTACCCGTGGCCCGCTTCGTTCCGCCCGAAGAATTCGCCGAGCTCGCTGAAGCGGGGCGTCGCATGGGGTTCCGCCGCGTGATTGCCGGACCGCTGGTGCGCAGCTCGTATCACGCGGCGGAGGCACTCTGAGAACGCTCACCGGCTGCGCGACGAGGCTCGCAGATAAGACCACGCGAGCAGGAAGAATCCCGCGGCAATCCCGAAGCGTAACAACGCCTGCCAAGCCGGCGCCCCCACGATGAGTTTGCGCGCCGCGAGCAAGAAAAACCCGGCGCCAATCGCCAGATACCACCAGCCGAGCCAGCGCGCCGCCACGACGACTCTCCGCGCTTCCGGTTGCCCGACGGCCATTTTACCGCCGCGAGGCGACGGGACAACGCGCGCGGCCCCCCGCCAACTTCCTCGCCCGCGCCGGTTCCGCTCAGTCCAGATGAAAGACTTCTTCGAGCGGCTTCATGGCCTCATCCGGCCGCTGGCCTTCCAGCTCTTCGAAGAAGGGCGCCATCTCGCGTTGCCATCGGGCGTTGACTTCGCGTGCCGCCATGCCCTCCAAGGCTTTCTGAAAATCCGGCGTTTCCAGATACCCGACCAGCAGGCCGTCCTCGCGCAGAAACAGCGAGTAGTTGTGCCAGCCGGTCTCGCGCAGCGCCTGGAGCATCTCGGGCCACACCGCTTTGTGCCGCTCTTTGTATTCCTCGATGCGGTCCTTCTTGACCTTCAGCAGGAAACACACGCGCTGCATACTTGCCCTCCTCGCAGGCGGTGGCGCCGCCTCACAGGAATAGCGGCGCCGCCACCAGCGTAATCGTGCTCAGCAGTTTGATCAGCACGTGCAGCGAGGGACCCGCCGTGTCCTTGAAGGGATCGCCCACGGTGTCGCCCACCACCGTGGCTTTGTGCGGGTCGGACCCCTTGCCGCCGAGCTTTCCGGTTTCCACGTACTTCTTGGCGTTATCCCAGGCGCCGCCGCCGTTGTTCATCAACGTGGCCAGCAGAATGCCTGCGATGGTGCCGACCATCAGGAGCGCAGCCACCGAGGCTGCACCGACCGGCAGCTCGTCGTAGCCGGGGAAGAAGCGGAAGATCACGCCCACCGCCACCGGTCCGATCACGGGCAGGATGCCAGGCAACACCATCGCCTTCAGCGCGCTCTTGGTCACGATGTCCACGCAGACCCCATAGTCGGGGTCGGAAGTGCCTTGCATGATGCCGGGGTTGGTCCGGAACTGCCGCCGCACTTCCTCGATGACGGTCTGCGCGGTCTTGCCCACCGCCCGGATGGCCAGGGCGCTGAACAGGAATACGAGCATGGCGCCCAGCAGTCCGCCCGTGAAGACGGGGACATTGCCAATGTCCACGTTGAACACCTTGTCGGCGGGCCAGCCCAGGTGCACCTTGACCTCGTCAATGTAAGCCGAGAACAACAGGAAGGCGGCCAGCGCGGCGCTGCCGATGGCATAGCCCTTGGTCAGCGCCTTGGTTGTGTTGCCCACCGCGTCCAGCCGGTCCGTGCGCCGGCGGATCTCCTCGGGTTGCTGCGACATCTCGATGATGCCGCCCGCGTTGTCAGTGATCGGGCCGAAGGTGTCCATGGCCAGGATGTAAGCTGCCGTGGAAAGCATGCCCATGGTGGCGATGGCCGTCCCGTAGAGACCCGCTGCAGCGGGCGAAACGCCGGGCAGGCCCGCGTTGGCGCCCAGGTAGTAGGATCCCAGAATCGCGGCCGAAATCACCAGCACGGGCAGCGCCGTGCACTCCAGGGCCACCGAGAACCCGGTGATGATGACCGTGGCGGGGCCGGTTTTGGCCGCCTCCGCGATCGAAAGCACGGGCCGGTATTTGTACTCCGTGTAGTATTGGGTGATGTAAACGAACAGGAAGGCGGTGAGGATGCCGATGACGCCCGCAAAGAACAAATTCAGGTTATTTTGTAGCAGCAGGCGCACCGCGATGTAGAATCCCAGAATGGCCAACGCGGTGGTCATGTAGTAGCCGCGGTTGAGAGCTTTCATCGGATCTTCCTCGCCCTTGACCCGCACCACCAGTACGCCTGCCATGGAAGCAATCAGACCGAAAGCGCGGGCCATGAGCGGAAACAGCACGCCGTAGATGCCGAAGACGGGCAGCAGGGCCACGCCCAGGATCATGGCGCCGATGTTCTCGGCGGCGGTGGACTCGAACAGGTCGGCGCCGCGGCCCGCGCAATCGCCCACGTTGTCACCTACCAGGTCGGCGATCACCGCCGGGTTCCGCGGGTCGTCTTCAGGAATCCCGGCCTCGACCTTGCCCACCAAGTCCGCGCCCACATCTGCCGCTTTGGTGTAAATGCCGCCTCCGAGTTGGGCAAACAGGGCGACGAAGCTGGCGCCGAAACCGAACGCCACGATCTGGAAGGGCACCTGGTTCGGATTGTGCAGGCCATCGAAGAGCCAGAACAGGCCGCCGACGCCGAGCAGCGACAGCGCCACCATGCCCAGGCCCGTGACCGCACCGCCGCGCAGCGCGATTTGCAAAGCGCGGTTCAGGTCGCTGCGCGAGGCCGAGGCCGTGCGAATATTGGCCCGGATTGAGACCCACATGCCGAAGTAGCCCGCGGCCAGCGAGCACAACGATCCGGCAATGAAGGAGATCGTCATGCGGATGGCAAGCGTGCTCTGGCCTTTGCCGAAGTAGTAACCCACGAAGATGATCAGCGCCAGTACGATGGCCAGCGAAATGATGGTTTTGTACTGGCGGTGGAGGAACGCTTCGGCGCCTTGCCGGATCGCGTTGGAAATTCTCTGCATGGCGGCCGTGCCCGTGTCTTGCCGCAACACGTAA